>Ga0247807_10000076_pt1 | contig 95278 bp, 122 predicted proteins | sample UWRJL074202C1_FD_179931 | JGI IMG/M metagenome (GOLD analysis project Ga0247807, IMG submission 179931) | Plant litter microbial communities from Arlington Agricultural Research Station in Wisconsin, United States - UWRJ-L074-202C-1 | ecosystem: Environmental > Terrestrial > Plant litter >...
AATTTCTATTAGTTGTTTCTCTCGAATCCTTACAGGAAATTCAATATCTTCAGCACCATATTTAATTTGAGAAGAAGTAAAAGGAGTTGAGCCTATACTAAGGAATTCTAATCTTATAGCTTTTTCTACTTTTATATCTAGATACCTGAGATTTAAAACCTCCAAACTATTTTTTAACTGCAATCCATTATATAGAATTTGTTCAACAATCATTGTATCATAGAGATTGTTAATTCTAATTTTATACTTATGTAGAATGTGCTTATATTCAAATTTAAGGTTGTGACCTACCTTTACTATATCAGGATTAGTAAGCACATCTTTAACTATGCCTAAGTCAGTATTTCTTATATCTATAATAAATTGATTTTCATCATCTCCTACTTGCAACATAACTATATCTGAAGTATGTGGATCTAGTCCTTCTATTTCAAAGTATTTATTATATTTTCTTGTAGTTTCAATATCAAGACTTATTACTTGTTTATCTTTTAGGTAATTATAACATTCTTGTATTGTGGAGTGGTTAAATTCTCCTGGTATCTGTGTTTGATTAGAAATTAAATATATCATAGTTTACAGATAATAAAAAGCCCAGGTAATTTCTTACCCAGGCTTAATACTAATTAATAATTAGAATCTCTCAGACATAATTTTTGACATCTCTGCCAGATTAGTCTCAGCCAAAGCTACTTCTCGACGTGCTTGAAGAATTGCTGCAATAGAGGAGGATGGATTAGCTTCAGTAGCTTCCAGTTTATCACGCAATTTGTCAATTTGAATGTCCAAACCTGTTACCTCAGAATGAGCATCTCGGTGAGCAGATTTTACTTGTCGCTGAGCGGCTTCAATTGCTTTAACATCTTCTTTTTTAGTGATGTTTTCTTTCAGTCTTTCAATCAGTTTTGTGCTTGTTGCATTTGCCATAATTCTTACTTTTTAAATTGTTTTTGTTTATTACTAATTACTTGATAATCCCGAGGATTACTGCTGTGTCTACTTCACTCGTTGTGATAGTAGAATTGAATTGAGGTGTTGGCATTGAAGTTACAGTAGATGTCTTATTAGCTCCTTTACTAATTACAGTAACATCGCTATAATGATACCAATCAACATCTCCAATAAGGTCTTCATCATACTCATGATCTGTAATTTCTATTTCTACAGTATCATCAGATTCATCTAGATCTACTACAATACCTTGCCAATGACCTTCTTTTTCAACTAAAGTACCTATTTCTAGATTCTCAAATTCATGTCTGTCCATAATAATTAATTTTCTCAACAAAGTTAATATATTTTCTAATAGCGAGTTTCTACTATAGTTAAAATACTCACGCTAAATAGTTTAATATATTTACTTATTATGAATTTGTGTCTAACTCAGTTATTTTATCTTGAATTTCAGGGGCAAATTCAGGCATAATAACTCTTAAGTTATCAAGATTGTATACATAGCTACACTCTTTTATAAATGACACAGCTAACTCAGCTGCGTTAAATTCTTTTGTTCTGCTTTCTGTACATTCAGAAACATTTGCTTGGTGATTTCCATTGTTATCACATGCATATTCTACGATATAAGCTTGATTTTCATCCATAATCTTTTAATTTAAATGATTTAAAAAATATTTACAAGTTTGGAAAAGTTCTATACTTTCTTACTAATACAGAAAATAATTCTCCTGTACTTTCATTAGTATTAAATTCTCCGCTGTTTTTAGATTGTTTCAAAACTTCATTGTGTCTTGCTTTAATCTTCTTAAGTCTACTTTTCTCTTCTTTAGTTTTAGAAAACTCAGATCTATCAATTTCCAACTTAGGATTAGTTAAACCTTCTTTTTCCATCCATTCTCTTCTTGCTCCTGCATCAAACTTATCCGGATTAGATTCAGGATTGTTTGATTTATTTCTAGCTCCACCAAAAGGTGTATGTTTGTTAGGAACTTTACCAGTGAGTAATCCAATTACATAATCATTTTGAATTCTATATTTCGACATATCTTATTTTTTATTTTATTTATATTTATCTGTTGTAAAGGGATTCAAGCCATGATTTCTTAAGCTTGTTGTCTTCATTTTTCCAATCAATATCTCCTTTTTTAGGATTATCAATATGTTCTTTTTGTTTAATTTTAACAAAGTCTTTATAATCTTGTTGTCTTTTAGCATCAAATGCTAAACATCCAATTATAATCATTGCTAAAAATAAAATCAATTGTGCAAAGTTTCCAGGATTTCTTATTTTACTAGTCATATTCTGGATTTATGCTTGTTTTTATAGAAGATGACTTGTATCTGTCTAAATATAATCTACGTAATTTTTGTATTTTGATTATATTTCGTCTAATCTGTCTCTCTTGCATAACTAGTCAACTTCTTTATACAGTTTATTACTATATACCAAGAAACCTCCATTATAAGTAGTAACAGGATTAATTAATTCTCCTTTTTCTACCATTTGATTTCTTTCAACTGGTCTAACTAAATGAGCTTTTACTTTTACTAAAGGTTCTGTATTTGCTTTAGTTATAATTGCATTTTTAGCCTTTACACTTAGTTCATATTTAGTTCCTGGACCAGCTCCGTGTCTTTTAAGAATCTTATGAGCTGTCAATTGTTTAATTTTAGATCTTGTTGCTTCATAAGTCCTGCTTAAATTTCTAGAAATCTCTAAAGCTGGTTTACCAGCATTTAAATTCTTAAGAAGAAATGTTAATTCTTCTTCGCTCCAGTTGTTTCTATTTGTATTTAACATATATATTTATTTTATATTAGTTCATTTTTTGATTTACTACTAATTCATCAGTTGATTCAATTCCCCAGGCACTTAGAATCAAATATCCTTTTTGTTTATTTCTAAAAACTGGTTGCAATACTACAGGATCAGGGATTTCCATTTTAGATAATTTAAAATCTCTAACCTCATAATCCTTTAGATTAAAATCTTTGAGTGGAGCTGCAATTTCAAGCTTTGCTTTAGACATATCATATCTGAGATATTGGTGATTTCTTAAATAATCTTTATAATGCTCATAGTCGTAATAACCCCATGTATTTCCTCTAGCACTACTATCTAGATATAGCATATCTTCTTCTTTAATTGGATTATTTTCAATCTCGGCTAAATTTTTATCCGGAACTGTTCCAATATATCTCCCTATATCTCCATAAACTAAGTTATATTTTTCACAAATTTTCTTAACTGAGTCTTCTGTAATAAATTTATGAAGAGGATATTTGAAACTAAAATATTCAATTATTTCAGCCATTTTCTTCTTCTCATTATTTATTTTATCGATTTCTGCAAGTTTACTTGATTCTTTTTCTGCTAAAATAACTTCGGCAGTAGCTCCAAATCCTAATCTTCTTAATCTTCTAGCTTTTTCGAAAACTTCTTCTTCTACAGTTGTGTTGGATTGTAAAGTAATCTTAGCATCAGCTAATAATTTATCTACTTCTGAATAAAAAGCTTGATGAATTTCTTCTACAATTTTATTCATTTCTATAATCTTACTTTCTTTACTTTTAAATAATTTAATCATGGTATCAATTTTAATTATTGTAAACTCTTCTTGTTTTTCCACTTTTATAAAGAATAATGACATATCCTTTATCTTCTTTTCCACAAGGTTGTCCTAGTAGATTAAGTACTTCTTCAACTTCTTCTTCCTTTACTCTATTGTCAATTGAAATAGTTTCATGTACCTTTTGTTTTCCATTTTTTACTGTTACTAATCTATAGTAATTAATAACAGGCTTGAAAGCATCATCAATTGTGAAATAGTCAATATTAGAAGAAGCATTAGTAATATTAATCTGCTCCCAATCAATTGCATCAATACTTCTTTCAATAATATAGGTATCACAATCATTATCAGGATTAATTCCCCAAATAATAGAATTTACACCATCTATATATTGACCACTGAAGTAAATGAATTCAAGTGGTAATTGAGAGAAGCTACAATTCACAACTTGATAAGGTAAATTAGGTCCTTGAATAGTAAGATTGATACTATTACATAGATTGGATAATGTCAAACTACTGCAATCTCCACTAAATGAACTAGTAGATGAATAGGTAAAACCATTACCTTCTGTTTGAGGAATACCATCGAAGAATACATTATTATTACCACAATGAATAGTTCCTTGTAGTGTATATAGACTAGATGGTACATTAGGTCCTGTGAAATCTACAGAGTATCTTAGTAATACTTTATAAGTACAACCTCCACCATTTGTTGTAATTTGTAAACTGATTGGTTCTATTACTACATGTACATCATAATTCTGAGAATGAATGATACATTGAGTAAAAGATATTTGTTGAATTAATAAACAGATTAATAATATTAGATTTTTCATAGTTTTTACTTTAAATTTGATTAAATAAAAATCCCCAATAAATTAATATTAGGGATTAAGTGCTCTGAAGGGGACTCGAACCCCTATGCCTAACGGCGGCAAATTTTAAGTCTGCTATGTATACCAAGTTTCATCACCAGAGCATAACTTACTTTATTTAGTAAGTTTAATTAATGTTTGAGAAGGATTGAGTTCTTGCCAAACCATATTCTTCTTTTTAAGCTGTTTTAAGAGCACTTTGTTATAATCTTCATCATAATATAAGATTAAAGTATCTTCGCTAATCTCATAGACTCCTGTGTTCAAATTACCGCTAGGCTCTACTCCATTGATATAGAATTTCTGCCAAGTATAGGTATCTTCTGAGAAATTGTATTCTGTGTAAGTGGATGCATAGGTATTAGTAGTCCATTTACCTTCTAATCTTCTTTCATTTCTTTTTTCCTTATTACATGCTGTTAATACCAGCAAAATAAGAATTGTATAAATTGTTTTCATAATTTTAGTTTTACTCTAATTTGTTCTCTTAATATTTTTATTCGTTTGTCATGTTCTACAAACTCTTCTTTAGACATAAATCTAATTTTAGACATTCTGTCAGTAGTTCCATCATTTCTTTTCACTACATATGAGTTTGTAGTTTCTCTAATTATCTTATATTCTTTACCATATGTAAGTAATCCTTCATAAGGCAAATGACATATTTTACTTTCCATAATCTTTCATTGGTAAAACAAGTAATTTACCTGTCTTATGTGTTGAGTGTTCTAATTGTTTCTTCTTCCAGTTACAAACAGAACTTGGTTTGTTTTTTTCAATAGTTTCTTTAATGGTCCCATTTACTATCCAAACAAGTTTATATAGTGTTTCCATAGTTATTTAGTTTTTAATGATTTCTAAAGCTTTTTACAGGATCAAATCCTTTAGCTTCAAGTTTTTGCTTAGAGGTACGCTCTTCATTTAATTTATTATAATTTAACCAGTACCTAAAAGTTTCTTCATCCATATGATTATAAGAACCTCTATTACGTTTTTTATCAAGTTTATATTGTTTTCTACGTTCTGCTCGTAGTTTTAACAATATAGGATCACTAGGTCTATCAAATTCTTTTCTATAACCAGAAACAATCACTTTTGAATAATTAGGATTTTCTTCATGATTACTATAATTATCCATAAATGAATAATAGCTTTTAGCCTCACAACCCGCGCCTGTAAATTTCCATTCTTCTTTAAAATTAAAAGAAGTAAACACAATAGGACGTTTAAGATGATTTTTATATCTTTTATATCTTTTATATATAGGAGCATTTTCACCTTTATATTCTTGAATTAATCCTTTTTCATCAATATAATACTCAGCAACATAACTACGAAAAGTTTCAAAATAATCAAGAAAAAGATATTGGTAACGTTGTTCTACTTTAGAACAAAATTTACTGAATTCTTTAGCAAAAGATTTACCTACAGCTTGTTCAATCATTCTTTTAGCTAATTTTTGATCATTCCATCTACAACGATATCTGTAATATATGACATTCCACATATCTCCATATCGTCTAGTTAGATTAGCTGCTCTGTTTTCTCTAAAAGGAAGATTTTCTAATTCTGTTTCTTCCCAATTATTTAACCACATAATTATTTAATTAAATTTAATGCTTCTTGTAATCCAGCTTCTAGTGCTTCTTCATGGGTTTCAAAATAACTATACTTATCCCCCATTTGTTTAAGTTTATTATCATAAGCTATTTCAAAGAAGCATTTCTTATTCTTATTATTATCTGCATAACTAGGTAAAGCAGTTACATAAATATTATGAACTTCTCTAAGCCATTTCTGAAGTAAGGTTTGTCTAACTAAGTGAATTCTTTCTATATTATCTTTGGGAGATTCTTTATAATAATCATATGTTCTTTTAGTATATATACCTTTTGTTAAAGTACCTGATTCACTAATTTTAGGTGGGTTATAAACCACTAATACTGAAAGCTCATTAAAACCTTTTTCCTTTGCTAGTTTAGCTGTTTCTAGTGAAATTAATTCTTCTTCCATAATTAAATAGTTTCTTTACCTCTACTTACTAAATCTAAAGCCAGAAGTATAAGAGAGTTCATCATTGATATTCCAGCATCTGTCTCATTTTCTACTTCTAGAGCTAATTCTTCTCCACTATAGACTTTTCCGCCATAGCTTATATAAGATGAGATACCTTTTCTTTTAAGATTTTTTACTAGAGCTTGTTTTAGCTTATCTATATTTTCTTCTTGCATAATTAAATAAATCTTGCTTTAATTTGATTAAAATTCCACAGAATACATTCATAGACTTCTTCAGACTCTCCAATTAACTTTGATCCTTTTACAATGTCTGTCATATTAATTTTTCCTGATTCTCTTACATGTTGAAATTTCTTAAGTTGTCTTTCAGTAATATCTTTAATTTCTATGTTTTCTTTGAAGTGCTTACTCATCGCTTCCGTATGTTTGGTTATACCACTCAATCGGCAAACCATTATCAGGACAAAACTTCGTTTCATAAGCCTTTTCCAGCCGCGGCCGCTCGGTGGTGGATTTATGCTTCTCTAAAATAGATACAGCCGCACTACATGCTATCAATAACGATGTACTTCCGCCTTCCATTGTTGATTTCAGTTCCTCAATCGCGATCTGCATCGCCGTTTTCTGCTTTTCCATTAATTTTCTAATTTAATCCAACCTAATTCTATTTGTTGTTCAACGCTATAACCCATCCACGGCAAAGCGTAACCTTTTGAGCGCAGATAGTCAAGTTTGAAATTATCTTCATAATCATCAGATAAATCTATTTTAGCCTGTGAAATACGAAATTCGTTTTCATCAACTCCTATAGAATTTAAATATTCAACAGCATCTTCATCAGTAATTTGAGAAAGTGGTTTTAATTTAGCATAAATACCATTAATGAATTCTGGTCTGAAAATTTCTAAACCTGAAACATTGAGTCCTAAACTGTCAAGAAATATATCTTGCCCCCAATATTGAGCAAAGAATTTTGCTTTGTCTTCTATACTTGCGTTTGTTTCCATGTGTTTTCTACTTTAGCTCCATACCAATCTTTTTTACCACCCTCTGGATAAATAGTTTTAAAACCTTTAGCTGTATCAAGTGTTTGAGGTTTCATAGTGTTTTCTAAATTACAATCTGTAGCTAATTTAGAAGGATAAAATAGAGTTCTTAATAATTTAAACATAATATTAGTTTTTAGTTGTTTATAATTTATAGCGATTCTAGAAGGATTCAAACCTTCAACCTATGTCTTAGAAGGACATGGCTCTATTCAGTTGAGCTATAGAATCTAAAGATATTTATTTATCTTTAATGTCAATATAGCCAATAATGACTCCTGTTCCAGTAAAAATACCTACTGTATAGATAATTTCAGCTTTACCAACTGGTTCCCAATTACAACTTACAGCTTTATAAATACATCTACACCATCCGAAAATTGCTACAATATAAAGTGCAATAATAACAATACTAATTTTTCCCATTTTATTTATTTTTAATTAATAGTGGTCCCACACAGGCTCGAACTGTGGACCCACAGATTATGAGTCTGTTGCTCTAACCAACTGAGCTATAGGACCTAACCGTTTAATATTCTTTTAATTTGTATTTAGCAAAATCTACAACTACATCATCCCAACATGCTAGGATTTTAGTTTTAGGACTTAAAGGTTCAAGTGTTAAATCTTCAAGAACTTCTACCCAATTTGTATTGATGTGTAGATTATAAAATTCAACTGCCCAACTAGCAATTAGATTATTAGTAACTGTGTAACCATAACCCTCTTCTTGTACTTTTTTATACAATTTCTTACAAATAGTATTTGAGATAATAGAAGAAATCATTGCAATTTCATGTACAGAAGTATCATTATCATACTCTTCCTCATCAATTTCTCTTATCTGATTGTAAAAGAACTTTACATCTTTTGTGACTTGAGCAATAAATGGATTAGCATTAGGTATAGAGAAACCAATTAACTTAAATCTCCACCATTTTTCACCATCATCTGAAAATTCATATTCTTCTCCTATAGTGTATTCTATGCCTTTTAGCGTGATTTTGGGTTTTTCTATTTTTTGTACCATTATTTTGTAATTTCTAGTTTATATGTTGAATAAAGAGTTTTGAAGATGCCTTCTTCATTCATTTCCTCAGTTACTATAGAAGTATTAAGTCTACCGCCAAAATTGTATCTTTCTCCCTTTACAGGTAAAGCTATTTTCTTAGCTTGATGTGTAACAGTATGTCCTTCATAGATTTGATTAGGATGTTCTCCATTAAAGAAATCATCCTTAAGTTTTACTAGTTTTGCTCTCATACTAGTACATTGAATTTCTCTGATGCTATTGTTTTAAGCTTATCTAAACTGTCTTTAGGATCTTCTTGAACCATTGTACTCATTACATCTAAAACAGCGCATAATCCAATGTATTGACCTGTTTTTATATTTTCTGGAATTTCTGTATAAAAATCATACCCCTCTTCAGATTTGTAAAGAGAATTCTCAAAAGCAAATTCAATTTTCATTAATTCTTCCTTAGTAAATCCTTTTTCTTTGTAGAGATTGTTTAATGCTTTATTTACTTTCTCTTCTTCTTTTGTTCCTACATAGATCAAACGGTTTTTTGAGTAACCTGCTAATTTTGCAGCTGCACTTGGAACAAAAGTATCATCTCCCCCAATTTGTCCGTCTTTAACAGTTGTAAAATGGTGATTCCAAGCACTAGTACCTAATAGCGTACCAACAGCACAGGCGTGACAATATCCATGAAATAATTTACCTTTATTATAAGCATCTAATAACTTATCTACTGCATTTAAATATGTTTCTTTTGTCATAATTTGTTTACTATTTTATTTAACATCTAGGAATACCTTCTTTAGGGTCATACCATCCATGAATACTACTCCATTTATAATCAGGATGAGGTTTATCTTCAGGTTCTTCTGGCAATTTAGTACTATGAATTTGATTTAAAGCAGTCTGATGTTTCTCATCTCCCATTTGAGGATCAATTTCATGTTTAAATACTAAATTTAAATGATTTTGAATCATTTGTACTTGATTATCAGTCATGGATACTCCTTGGTTATCAGCATTAGATACTTCAAAATATCCCTGCAACCAGTAACAAAAATTTACGCTTGTCATATTATTAACTTTAATTTATTTTCTATTAGCACCTTCAGCATTAAGCGCATTATTCTCATATGCTACTAACTTACTCTCTTAATCTGTAGGGTCACTAGTAGTAAGTGGAATTTTACCACCTCTTTTCAGCACTCCTTATAAAAGGACTTACTTGCTTTCTCATTGTAAGCTATTACTACTATTGCTGAGAACTCATTTGTGTTGTGCACCTCCATTCATAGTGTACATGCTCTAGGAGTTCCTTTCTCAAGGGAACAACACATGACAACTTTCATTGCCCATTCTTATTTATACTCGTGTCAATGTTTTCCGAGCTTACTTAGGGGCGCCAATCTACCAAGTAATTTATTAAATTATTTATTAAAACAATTCTGTTTTCAAAGACTCAAGATAATCAAGAGTTTCCTTAATATACTTCTCATGATCTTTAGCTCCTTTTAATGCATTTGCCGATTCCTCTGCGATTGCACGAGCATCAAGAATATTCTGTACATTGAAAGGTCTTGCACTTTTATAAACAAGAGTAGCTGAATCAGCATCTTTCTTTGCAATCTCTTGTCTTTTTACTTGACCTTGTGCTTCAAGTAATTGACTTTTAACTGAAAGAATACCTTGTTCAAGAATATTTTTTGCTTTCTCTGCTTCTAGTGGAAGCATTTCTGCATTAACTTCTTCTTTAGACTTTTGAATCAAATCAACATATTTTGTTGATGGTTGTGTTGTTGTTCTAGCTGTTGCCATATTAAATTGTGATATTAAATTTACTTACTTTTAAAGCAGATACTTTATCTACTACTTGTTTTTTCTTAGGAATTTCTACTCCTGGTATTGGTTTGATTTGAACTGTAACTTGGTTCATTGCATATTCTCTGACTGAAGGAATTGATATATTCTCTGGATCAGCTGAAGCCCATTTTGAGGGAATAAATTTACCCATTGGTGAATTACCTAAGAATGAATCATAATCAACAATAGGATAATGCATCATATTTTTAGGAGAATCACCTACATGTTTATATATTTCATTAAGATGATTTGACATTCCTAATACATCGAATCCATTATTCTTACTCTCTTTTTCTACTTTTTTAAAGTATTTGCTATAATCAGTTCCTAAAGTTTTACCTATTGCTACTTTAACTTTAGATTCTAATGTTACTATAACTCTGTAAATTTCATGTTCTTCTATATCTATAATTTTAAATGGTTTATTTAATTCTAAACCTCTTGTACCTGAAGAAACTATTAATCCTCCACTATCATTAAACTCTAAATAATCTCCTACTTTTACATCTTTAGCATCAATATTAGACTTAGATTCTATTGGTGCAGATACTTTTACAAAATGATCACATCCTGAGCTCCAAGTCCAATCCTCTTTGTCATCTTTAAATTGTACTACTTGCCCATTAGCTTTATATACTGCTTCTCTCACAGAAGTTATTTGAACTATTTTACCAATATACTTATCCATATCTCGATGCCAGTTCTTATTTGACTTAGTAATCTTAACCCAATCTCCAACTTTAAATTCTTCAGGATCAGTTTTAGGAATTTCTACATCAAACTCTTTACACCATTCTTCGAAAGAATAGATTTTAGAAATGTATCTTTCAAAATAGCCTCGCGAACCATATTGAGCAACTATAAGATCTATACAAGTTTTATCTTTATGAGCAGTCTTCAGACTTATATTTTTGCCCCATTTGTATCCTAATTTTTCTGTTACAATATCCCACTGTTCTTGAGTTTCACAATGAACTACTTCATACTGGTAATTACTTTTAGCTTTCTTTAAAGCTTCTTCTCTAGGAATAAACTTATTAGCTTTAATGCAAGCATTTAACCATTGTTTTTCTTCCTTTGAAGCTTCTATTACAGTAAATACTAGAGTTTTACTTGAACAACAAGATCCTTTTCTAGTATAGAGTCCAGATTCTACATTGATAAAATTAACACTGTTATCTCTTGATCCTTTTCCTAGTACAAAATGCTCTGTAGCCTCAACTATTATTCCTTTTTCATTTCCTTCAAAAGTAATTTTATAAATTGTTCCAGGAACAATGGTATTAATTTTATTTTCTAAAGTACTAGTATCAAAAGGTTCACCTAATCTATTATACTCAAAAGCTTCTTCAACTGTAGCATATCTCCATTTAATTCTTCCTTTATTGTCAAATTGACAGTCTGACCAGCCATTCTCCAATCCAGTATCATCTTTATCTACTTGTAAATAGTAGTTTTCTCTGCTCTTTGAGTTACTTTTGTAACAAAAGTTTAATGAGAATGAACTATTATCAAGATCAATATTAGCTTCAGTTAATACTATATAATCTCCATTTTTAAACATAATTACCTCTTTAAGATTTCAATATATGTACCTCCTTCAGCTTTACCAATTTTTACTTCATAATCAGCATGTACATAAAATGCCCTAAGATTAAGTTCCGGTCTTTCAGAAGGCGTAGCCGAATCTAATATTTGAAAAGTTAACTTATTTCCAAATATTTTTTTACTAAGTTCATCTAAATCATTTTTTAATGCCTTTTTAAAGGCATTTTTATCTTTAACAGGTCTTGTTAAGAATAGTTCTAGTACTTTAGTCTGAGGAGTATCTGCTGCATGAAACATTTCTTCTGTCTGGTCATTAGTAAAGGTAACTACATCTGAAAATGGATCTTCTCTAGCAATATTTTCTAGTTTAGTTTTCCAACTTGCGCAAGCTACTCTCCAGATTTCTTTTAATTGTAATTTAGTAATTGTTTGAGTTGTTTCATTATTATTCATAATATTTTCTTTTAATACATATTTCTTAAATTGTTCGAGGGTAATTTTTACATAGTCTCCAGGTTTTTGACTGTGGTGGCATGTGTGTTTATTTGCTAGATGTTTCCATTTATTTACAAATGGAAAGCAGAATAAGTAATCTGGGTCAGATAGTTTGGAATAGTCATAACAGTCTTGTTTATTTTCATTGAACCACATCCTAACTATTCCGTCTCTGTCTCCTGGCACACACCATCTCTCAGGAAGTATAAATTCTTCTTTATCTTCTAAAGCTTCAATGAATTCATCTATGGTTAATCTAGTACATTCCGCAGGAGGCGCATAACAACAAAAAGTTCCATTATTATATTTATGTCCATAAAAATAACCTGTAATATTACCTTTCCAAGCACCATGATTAATACTGTTTAAGTAATCAATTACTTTTTTAAATTTTTCACTATCAGGTGAATAATCAGGGCATTTTACGGTCCAATATTTTGGTAATTTATTTTGTTTCATGATAATATTTTTATGATTTTAAAAAGTAAAATAATGACCAACAGATTATTGTTAATTTTGACCAAAATAAGATCTCATCACTTAATTTTCTTATATCTGGTTGTATCTTACAAATCAATGATAGATATTTATTTAATAATCCTAGAATAGATAGCAATGCCGCAGCAAAGACAATTGTTTCAAATATTTTCATGTTCAATGATTTAAAAAGTAAAAGATTATCCAAAAGGTAGCAGATAACCATAATATTCTAGCTTCACCAGTAGTATTTGGTTTGTTTGTAACCCAGGTATTAATTACCGTAACAACACTATAAATAGATGTTAGAAATGCTAATGCAAATATTAATGTGTTCATATATTTTAATTTTAAATTATTTAAAAATTTATTAATAAATATTAAACAAGTACTGAATCACTCTACTTAGTTAATTTGTAATTAAGTTTCAAGTTCACAGATTTTCAGCTAATAATATAAAAAACTCTACTCCTCAGCAATTAGCCTCCGGGACATTACATATATTAGTGCTTTCTCGCTACGACTATGACGGTTTGTTTAATATTTATTATAATAAAGAACTAATCCCAATATCTCTCAACTTATACAAGTTCTATTGAGGTTGTTTAATACTAAGTATATAGACTAATTCTCTCATTATAAACTTTTAATTATAATACTTAACTCTATTGCAAACTAATGCAGCTAGGTATTGTTGACAGAGAATCTGCTCTTCTCTGAGCTTTTCTCTTTTTGTTTTAACATCTTTCATATCATTTAGATTTAGTTAGTCTCTATCATATTCACAGTTTGAACAATACCCTCCTGAAAATGTATAATCTCCACATTTAGGACATTCGCAAGTATCAAAGTCAGGATCTCCTAGCCTATAAAATTTAATAATTTTTGTCATATCTATTTCTTTTTAGGTACTAGATAATATTTAATTAGATAATCTAGGAAATTAGCTTCATCTGAAAAACCTTCTGGTACTTCATTTGAGGCATAGTATTCTTGTAGAATATCATCCCAACTCTCTCTTACTTTCTTAATTGTGATAGTGTTGTCTGAAGCTACTTTGACTTTAGTATGTTGATTGAGATTATATTCTTCATCAGAAAAAACATCTTTTACTTTTTGATCTAAAATCCAAATTTCATCTAAATCATAATTTTCTGATGATTCAATTCTTGTAGCAACTTGAATTTCAATCAACACCTCTTCGATCTTTCCTTGTTCTTCAACGTACTTCTGAATAAAAGCATCTGATGGTCTTGATAATGGCTCATTCCAAGCTGCTGGCCCACTTTCTTTATACATTGTTAAAGAAGAGTCAGTCGTTGCAATGATTTTCTTAGCTTCTTTATTTCCTTCTACTAAATCGGAGTTATGTTTAGTTTTTTGGAGTATATAATCAACCCCGTCAAAGTACCAATCACCTACTTTAATCTCTTCATCTGAAAGGAAGTAGAGATACTGAGGCGTAAAATTTCCTTCTCCTGCTATAGGATGAATATACGGTCTACTATTGGTCACATTAAACCAAATATGCCCTCCGTCTTGTACTGCGTGTTCAGTAGGCAACATCACTACCTTGCTTTTCATGTAGAATTTCCCATCTACTCTTTGGATTAAATCTGATTTCATAAATTTGGATTTAAATTGTTAGTATTTTATTCTTCTATCATTTTTGAACCTGCTACGCAAATAATAAGAGTAATTGCTGATGTAGCAAGTACTCTTAACCATAAACTTGGATTTTCTGTCCAAATTAAAGTGAAAATAGATATGATTATACAAGCAAATGCACTTAAACCTATACGCATAAATAATATTTCTAATCTTTTCATGTTTAATCAATTTTACGATAAATGCTTCCTTCTATTTGTTGATATTGAGCTGCTGGTTCTTTAGGTTTTGAAAACCTTTCTCCTATAAAAACTATACTTATCATAATAAATAAAGCTGTTAAGAATAGACAAGGAATAACAATCAACGGTTTCAAGTATTCTTTTATATCAGTGCTTACGATATAATTTGCCATTAAGGAGCCTTGTACAACACAAAATATTCCTGCTAATATAAATATTGTAAGTATCATACTAATTCAAGTGTTTGTGATTGGTTAATAATACTTGTTAGCTCTGTAATATCAACAGTTTCTAAATAAGCTTCAGGAACCTTAATTTCAAACTTTAGTTCGGGAAGACCAAGACGTTGTTGTGGAGTTTTAAAATATGAATCAAATAGTCTAATAAAGTTTTTTGCTTCAATTGGAAGGTAGGCAATAAACCTAATGTCACCTTCTAAATAAATTCGATGCCCTACAATAGCTTTTGGAAAAATTTCTCGTACAGCCAACGCAATAGCACAGTTTTCACCTACATTATCATCCTTGACTCCACACATCATACTTTTACGAAGTGTTTCTTTTGTCACTTTAATTTTTAGTTTCATAGCTTAATGTTTAAATGATTTTCTTTTAAATTTAATTCTACCAGAAAGATATTTTACCTCATAAATAATTATTGTCTTTTTATAGATAACCCGATGATGATCATCACATTCTAAAAAGGTTTCTCTAATAACTTCTTTCATTTCTTGAATATCCCAATAACCATCAAGATACTTTGTTAAAAGAATTGCTCCGATTGTTAAGATTATAAGTATTACTATAAGTGTCATAATTATTTAATATTAGTTAGTGGGTATGCATTTAAAATAGATGATGTGCAAACTCTTGCAGGATCACTTGGTAAATGTCGAGAATCACTTCTAAACCCACCTCCTTTTATTTCACCCTTTTCACTTGCTGCCTTTAATGCTGATTGCACATGATGTTTTGTAAAGGCTACAATTTTATCTGTAAATAAATGAGCATAATAAGGATCTAAACCTTCAAAAATGTCATTCAATGTTTTAGTATTCTCCATAGTTTTATTATTTAAGTTATTTGTGAGGGAGACAGGATTCGAACCTGTGACCATAACCCTGCCCTTACGGGTGATCCTCTTTCGTAGGTTTTATACCAAAGCTCTACCACTGAGCTACATTACATATCCACCTATTTCTTATTCAGCAACAGCAGCAGTAGGCGCTGGGATATTTGTTACACTAACTTTAGTAGCTCCTGCTCTAGCAACCATGATATCTTTAGCAATGTCTTGAATACCTCTACTTTCATAGATTTTCATTGCTGTAGAAATATCAATAGCCTGGCGTGTTTGCTCATCTAAGTCAAATGTAAGAGTGATAAAGTTTAATTGAACTCCTAGTTTACCTAAGACTTCATTAGCTTTCTCATGTAATTCATCCTCAAGCTTACTTTGGTCAATCTCAACAATATCTTCAAGAATAAACATTTCTTTACTAATGTCTTTGATTCTTTTGTCAATTACCATATTTTCAGCACCTTCAAATGCACTGTCGTCAGGTTCATCTCCATCAGAATTAGCTTTACCAAGATACTTAGCTTGTTTAATAAAGAGGAGAGGATCTGTGATTGTGTAATCATAGTCAATTTCAACTGATGCTCTTACTCTACCTTTCAAGTTAGTAATAAAGTTAGCGGCTCCCTGCATTGGATAATTAGGGATAATTACTTTCATAAAGCAATAATTACCTACACCTTTAGGAACACTTTCTCCAGCACTGATCTTTTCCCAAGTAACGCCACAGTCAGTAGATACAACTACTTGTTGATTTGATTTGGCATGTTGACATGATGCTGTGACTAACATCAAGCCTGTTACTACAAAAATATAGTGTTTACAGAATTGAAACAATAGTGCTATTGCTAGCATGATACCTAGAGTTACAAAAGCTACTGAAACAAAACCAGCATGTTCAAACCAATTAGTTTGAAATAGTTTAAATACTCCAAATCCAAGGAGTGTTGTAATAAATAGTACTGTGATAATGATTACTTTCTTCATATTTGTTTTTATTGTTTAATTATTATTTATAAATCTTAATGTTATAATGTAAATATATTACCATTACTGCTTAATGATCCAAACTTATTATCAGTTACTACTGATCCATTACTGAATATAGTGTCACAGATAGAAAGTTTTAAAGTGCCAGCATTAATAATATCTTCATTATTATGAATATGCCCTGATAAAAATAGTTTAGGGTTAATTCTATTCAATACATGATTTCTTAATGATTTGCATCCACAGTATTCTAATTCACCATTCACAGCATAAGATAAATCTAAAATGCCTTTTGGTGGTCCATGTACTACTAATACATCAACTTTAGGTATTTGTGCCCATACAGCATCTAACTTGTGTCTAGCTTTCATAAAGGCCCAGTCTCCATAATTAGGTGTTATTGGACTACCATAAATTTTAATATTGTCAATTATAATCATTTCACTTTCTAGATAAGTAATTCCTACAGATTCAAAATTGTCTTTAGTGATGAGACCTTTTTCAATTGATGTATCATGATTACCAGCAACATATATTTTATGTTTAATAGGTAATTTTGAGTACCAAGTAATAAAATCTCTTACTTCTCCTTCATTTCTATAAGGATCTCTGTAATTACTACAATCTCCTGAATGAATAACTATGTCAATATTATCAGGTACTTTCAGTAAGTTGTGATAACTATGTGTATCACTTATGTGCCATATATTCATATTTTATTTTCTAATCTTTTAATTGTTTTCTCAATTAGCGCTATTCTTTTTGCTTTACCTGTTACAGTTGCGCCTGATTCAAGCCAAAAATAATCATTTTTAAGAAACAGTCCTTTTAAACCTAATGATCTCTTAAGTACCTTTAATATTTTTTTAAGCTCTTCATCAAGCTTTAATTTGTGAGTAAAATACCAACAAAATCCTATACATGTAAAATTATTTGTTTCTTCTTTCCAATCTTCTAGTGCTTCGTGAAGTATTTGTAATTTTCTTTCTTTAGTCATATTCAAATTTATTTAAATAACTTGTTATCCTTTTCCAAAGAGTATTTGACTCTAAGTCAGATATAATTTGTTTTAATATTTCAACTCTAATTGCCCTACCCTCGTTAGTATAACCATAAGATGGAAACCAATATGCTGCATAAGTTATTGTTCGGTATTTTTTTATTTCTTCTCTTATTAACCAATTTTCTTCTGCGCTAATAATACCTCTCTCTACTAACCAAGCTATATAATGACAAAATCCTTGTCCAGTAAAAGTTTTTTTGGCATGCTCCCACGGTTTAGACCAGTCTTCTAACATTAATTTGAATATCTGTAGTTTTCTTTTTCTTGTCATAGCTAATTTTTATTTCTCGTTTCAGATCTCCAACCCAATATTGCAATAGTAACTAAAAAAGTTATAAATATATATATGCCTCTTGTTGGCTGTCCCCAGTGTTTAGCATTCATATATCCAAGTATAAATGAAAAAGCTAGGTAAAATAATATTAGTATTCCAATGGCTATCATTATTTCATTTTTATATTTTTTCATATTGTTTGTTTTATTAATCTCAATGGTTTTTACATTGGTAGTTATCGACTTATATTATTAGTACTACTTTATACAATAAGTCCCTATAGCCTTGTTCTATTACTTAGTACTCTAATAGAAACCCATTACCTCACTACCAATGCCATCAAATCTATTTATACTAAGTGTTTCTTATTACTCACAAAACTACATTTGGATGTAGACTCTTTTCTATGACTATTATAATAAGAACCCCTCCAGGTTGCTACTATTTAATTTCTTCCACGCAGCTTCAATGAAAATTTAATGTGGCTTTTGTATTTCTACAGTATAAATTGTCTCTTTGGAAGACTAGAGATTGATTGTTATTAACTACAATATTCATCAATTATTTTTTTGCAATAATTTGTTCCCATTCTGTTTAAACCTCCCTCCTCCCAAAAGGTTGAATTATCATGTAGATCTTGAACTCTCCCCAGAAACTCTAAACTTAATTCTTGTATTTCTTTAGACAATGCGGTAGGGTAGTTTTTAATTAAATCATCTACTCCTCCTTCACATTCTACTATTTCTTTATACTGAGGATGGTTTTCATCTATGTCCAATCCAATAGCGCATTTTCTACCATCTTTTGTCCTATAAACACATAATTCTCCTTGTACAGCTCTTCTTTTTAAATCTTCTGAATAGTAAGCCACTTTAGAATCCAAGTATGCTTTTCTTCTCTCTTGTATTGTCATATTATTATTTTTGAAATCCTATTTTAGATTTGACAGTTCTTTCACTTCTGCCAACATCCATTAGCTTATCTAAGACTATTTCTTTTATTTCATCTATAGTTTTACCAATTGAAGCTTCCACTAAATCCTTTGTTTCTATTTTTAATCCAGCTTTTTCTACAAGACTTTGTATCAATTCTTCTATTAATTTTGGATCTTCTAAATGGGTTACTTCAAAACAGTATTTTATTCTACTTGGTCTTTCTGTAATAGCTTTTGGAACCATATTAAAATGATTTGTTGTAGCCATGAATATACAGTTATCAATTGATAAATGTCCATCCATTATTGTTTTAAATAATTCAGTCCAATCATTATTTGATTTAAAAAATTCATCAAACTCATCTAGATATATTACTATAGTATTAGATTGTACTTTCCTTATATTTCTTATTATTTCCCATAGTTTTTCTATTAAAACTTTTCCTGAGAAATAAATAACAATACAATCATTTTCCTCTATTAGTTTCTTTTGGTAGTATTGTAATATTGATGTTTTAGATGTACCTGGTTTACCATATAAACAAATACCAACTTTATTTTTAAAGTTCATATCTTTTATTTGCTTTCTAATTTGCTCATCAAAGAATTTCTCTAGAATGTTTTCTATTGCTTCTATGAAATAGTATTTTATTAAGTTGTGAGTAGCATCTAATTTTTCTGCTGTTAATACAATATCGGGATTTGGACCATACGGATTATTTACAGTTAATGAATATAATCCAGGATCTAAACTACTATTTGTTTTCACTACTTTCAAAGGAGAGAAATTAATTCTTCCGTTTTCTAGATATGTAAAAGATTTTAAATCAGTTGTATTTTGTTCCATATTTATTTTTTATCAAATACTCCTAATACATACAGTATTAATAGCATCATTAGTATTGTACTCATATTATTGAATTTAGTAATGTTATATACTAATTATTATTGTTTTCATGTAGTTCAATTAGATAGTCTAGGAATTTGATTCTGCTGGTTTGTTCTTCTCCTTCCCACCATGAATAGCCATCAATATAGCCTTGTGGTGCAATATGTCTGGCTTCCTCTTTTCGACGCTGAAAGTCAGAGTCAAGTTTATTGTATTCTGAATCTGTGATTATCTCCCCCCAGTTTAGAGCGTTGATACAATTGCAGATAAAGCCTTCGTTATCATCCTTAAAGGATTTTTCTAATCTTTCCTTTACTAACTTGTATAGTTCGGATAGTTTTCTTGGTTTCATACATATTGTTTTAATGTTTTTTACCTATACCTAAAGCCATACCTATATAACAAACAATCATTGCTATTATAAATATGTAACTTACAATTTCTACAAAATTCATAATTCTAGTATTTAATAACCTAGTAAATATGCTATTCCATACACTATAATAGCAGCAATTGCAGTACTTATTAATAGGTTATTTGATGATTCTTTTTCTTCTTTATGAATATATCTTCTAGTTTCTTTCTCAGTTGGTGGTTTATAGTAAGTTCTTAATGGATCTTTTAATACTACACCTTTGCGAGATTCTATCCAGGTCTTTCTGTATTCATCATTTGCTAGTTGTTTAAGTCTATCTTTATCCATTTTTATGTGTATTATACCATTCAAGGAATTCTACTAGAGCTTCGTAAACAGCTTGAATTTTACTTTCATTTCTAATAAAAATTGTTTTGTTTAGTTCTTTTTTATAAAGAGGATACTTTTCATAAGTTATTTCAACTGAATGTTCTTTTGATAACATAGACTTACTTATGTATACATTTATACAGGGTAAGCTTTCAATCTTTTCTAGTACAGGCATAAGCCAGTCCCATGAAGTATCAAACTGCAAATTATAAGCATAATCTGTAAATAGGTCTTCTTTGCTTATAGAACTATTGTACTCTCCATCCAAATAACTATATCCATAATGGCATGGATTTTCTCTATACAGCTTGGTTGGATTTAGTATCCATACACTACAACTTTCAAAGTGAGAATGCGAACCCCATTGTTCTTCACTGTACTTACTACTTTTGAAGTATTCCCAACCTATGAATTTACTGATAAGAGTGTCATTTTTTTCTGTATTCATATGTAACGTCTATTTTTCTTGAAGAATATTTCCCATATATCTTTACGAATAAATTTAATCTTAATTTTACGGATTGCTTTTTTAGTAGCTAATTTACTTGCCAATATTGAGTTTTCTTCATCTGAGTCATGTTTAACAACAGTTCCTATTGAGATAAGACATCCATTTTCATATATAATACATTGAGTAGTTGTAGGCCATGATTTACCAAAACCTTTGTATTTCCTCATTGGTCTAGATGTAATGTATTCTAACCTATAGTTTAAACTGTTATCTTTAGTGCTATATAGTATTTGCATAATTTCTTATTTTAAATATTTACCAGCTTATAGTTATGAACATATTACCTACTGTTCCAAAGCAATTAAATGCGTCGCATTCAACTTTATAACCTTTGTCTTTGTAGTATATTTGTGATACTTGTTTACAATGTTTCCAGTTTAATGTTACTGAATTTAATTTCTTATCTTTTGCGGATTGAATTAATATGTCAATTCCTTTTATTTGTTCTTGATCTAACTCATGTTTAAAATCAAGTACTTTGTGAGATGGTATTGATATTCTCATAATATTATTTATTTAGTGTTTTTAGTTGGTATCTCATTACTTTAAATTCTCTGTACCTAATAGATTTTAGACTATCTATATATCTAAAGTTTCCAGTATCGTATTTATTGATGTTTCTGTATCTTGATTTTAATACATAAACAGAGTCTTGATAGAATACTTTTTGATATATTTTTTCTCTGTCTTTATCACTATCAGTTTTTAAATTAGTAAAGAAACATGTGACTATTAAACCTATTACAATCATGGCTATTAGACATCCTGACTCACTTCTAAATTCTTGTTTTGGTTTGTCCATAATATATAATATTGTTATTAGTATTATTATTGTTATGTATTTATAGCTTTCCATTATTATTTGGATTGATTAAATTGTTTATATCATCATCCATATATATTTTAGATGCTGTTTCATTAATATAATCAACTGAACCAATTATAATACCTTCTACTTCTTCTCCTGGTTCTTGTTTTTTTAATATTAGATTCCATCCTAAATCTTGAGTAGCTAATATAATTAGAATTAAAGGATGAACTTTTTCTTCATCCGAATTGAATTTAAGTGCTTCATAATTTATTAAAGTACTAGTAAGTAGTTTCTTTAATGCTTGTTCAGGAGTGATTTTACTTGTTATGTAATTGTATAATTCTTCTGCATTCATAATCTTTAATTTAGTGATAATATTAATATCAATTTTGATGTGTGGAAAGTCAAAAAAGGGTTGAAAGTAGGGGTTTGAGATGGTGTTGGGTAGTAACTCTCTTACAATCATCTACTTAACTCTCACATTTACTATGCAAAGCATAACAATTTTACTAATCTTTTAAAATAATAGAGTGTGCTTAGCTTCTGACGCTGTTATACACCACATTTTCCTCTCTATTACCACCTGTACTTGCGTCAAGACACTTCTGTCTGTTTGACTCCAACTATAACTCAGGGTTAGTATTATAAATTAAACTAGGACTACTCCTAAACACTAATCGTAGGCTACCTCTAAGAGGGAACTAGTTTAATTTAATATTTTAAAAACAACTACAATTATTTAATAATATATAGGTTTTCACCATTATTAAAATAATCGTAGTTATTTAAGTGTCTACAATTACTGGTACGCATAGGACCGCCAGATTTACATTATAGATAAATATTTTAAAAACAACTATCTGTCACATTTCCAGTGTGAATATATAATAATATGCAACTTTATACGACTCACGTAGTGTCCACATAAAATATACATCTCTACAATAAACAAACAGCTAACTGGATTAGCTTATAATAAACACGATATTATCCTCGTTAGTTTCACACCATTTATTACTGTTTATCTTCAAGCAGATAGTTGTCAATTCTTTTAATAATAACAGACTTTAACTGTTTGTAATATCTCTTCTGGAAATTCTATTAGAATTAAGTACAGTTCAATTTTTATACAAGCTATGAATTTCACATATATTTTTATTAGATATTTAGGCTCACTATTCAAACTTCAACATTACTAATGCTACCTGCTATTAATAACTCAATTCTTTCGTGGCTAATATTATCATCGATATGATAATACTTACTCGTTTATATCTAATATTTCCCCTCCATACTCAATTATAATGAGTGTTTCCATCACTCTAGGTTTCACCTCAACAGAATCTCTTCTTATCTCAGCTATTACAACTGCTATCCCTTGGGAGTTGATTACTATCACATTCAACTAGTAGCCTCTCATATTTATATAACATGGTTATGCTTTCATCGGTGGTTTTTAGTAGTCAAGTGGTTTTACATCTTATAGGTTAGCCAAGCTTTTGTCAAGCTGATAAACACAGTGCAGAAGTCTCTATATCCACGATAGAATGGTATGTTAAAGAGAAGGCTTTGAACCACTAGAGACTTATAACAACTATAATTTTCAAATTGCTGTCTTAATCTAGTATCCTTCCATAGGTGCATTATAATACAAAGGCATCTCACCTCTTTCACTTTGTAACTAGTGTTACATCAGAGGTATGTATTACTCTGTACCAGACTTTTAACCGAATGTAGTGTGGCTGTTTTCTAACTAGCTTAAACATTGCTATCAGCGGCAATTATCTTAAAAATACTATTGTGGCCTCGTTACAAATCAACTTAGCATACAATGTAGGTGTACCCTCAATAGTATTAATATAAAAGGAATAGTAGATAATAAATGATAAGTTAGCTTTACTTATCCTATAGACTGCTGCCATAGTTTACTTCTACTATTCCAATTCATGAGTAAGTCTCCGCGAGTCTAAGTGGTAGTGACACAAAGACATCTAATACAGTATTAATATAGTTCCGGGAGAAACTACATCACTATATTACCTCAATAAAGCTTCATCCCAGTCTTATGTGGTCAGTTTTATTTAAAAGGAGCAGAGACTTACTTAATAGTTTTGGTATGAAACACACTTTCTATACCTAATATTTTAGAAAGAGAATCACCCTTCCTCAGGGTGAAACTCTAATGTTATTTACATGTTTTCATTGAATACAAACTCCCTTGTAGTCAATACTCCATCAGCTAACACCAACATGGTATTAACGTTTAGATGTAGATTTAATTACTCTGTTAGCAAAGATTGCAGACTTCTTAAGTCTTTTCAACAATGCTTTCTCTTCTGATGTTTTGGTAAATGCTGACATAATGATTGGATTTAAAGGGTTTAAATTATCTTACTAAGCCAAGTACATTGAGTACAATAGCAATAATAACTGGAACAGCTAATACAGCTCCTACAGTGAGATTAATAACACTAGGTTTCATATATGGATTGATTGATTACAAAGAATAAGAGAGAGCCATTACAGCCCTCTCTAAATGATATTATGCAGCGTCAGTACCGTCTTCAACAGTAACAACAGCAGGTGTACCCAGTACAACCTTACCTTCACCAAGTGCAGTACGCAGCTCCAAATACTCTCGGATGCCTACCTCACTGATAATCTTTACTTGTACATTGTCAGGATACTCAGGATTCACATGATTCTCACAAGCATAGAGCTTGTTAGGCTGTAACCCTTCACGTTGGAACATAGTTCCATTCATGATAGTACCTGAGGCTCTTCCAGCCAATACCTCACCAATCATTGGGAAGTTGCCATTTTTGTCTGCGGTGAATGGTGCACCAGTTGTGGATTGAAATTTAGCTACGAACATAACTTTGGGATTTTAAATGATTACTTTGTTTATATATTTGCTAGGGGGACATTTCCCCGCCAAATTCGAGTAGGGGTGAAGTTTGGAGTTACTCATCACACACAGTTATAAAAATCCAAAAATAAAATGCCAGAAAATAATATTAAAACATAATCAATTCTAAATTAATTGTTTACCTTTGAATAAAATACAAAAGATGAAGATAACAAGAGAAGGAATTAAGTTTGAGAACACATTCATTATCAATTTTGATAATAAACCTACAGGAATTGAAATCATGAAAGATTCTTTACCTATGACAATTGAGGGTGGAGTATTTCTAGGAATGCCTATGAGAAAAGGATTTTTTGGTAAAATAAAAATGTGTTATAAGTTTTATACATATATTAAATATTTTGAATAATGAATGAAGAAGTAACAGACGAACCATTAGATTATGTAGCTAATCTAGAAGTTCCTAAGAAAGAAGAAGAAACCAAAGTGAGAAATGTATATTCTAGGAAAGACTTTTTGAATTTACCTTTCCATGACTCAGACGCATCTATTTTTACATGTATTAAAGAGAACTCAGACAATTCTGAAACACCTATTTGGTATGGTATAGACTGTAAGATTAAAGATTGTACTCACTTAATAACATTATCCTTTGGAATTAGAGATGACGAGATGTATAAAAATTCTCTTTATAAGTTAGATACAATGATTCAACACTTAATAGAATTTAAAGATGCTTTAATAAAAGAAAAAGCACATTATGAGACAAATCTTAAATTAAAGAAATAATGGAAAAAAGATATTACACACCAACTGTAGAAGAAATTTATAGCGATATAGAATTACATTATTATGATGGTAAAACTAGGGATGGTTTTTTTATAAATCCTTATGTTTATAGAGATAATCTGCAAATAATAGATATCTGTAAAGAGTTTAAATCAGAAAAATTTAGAGTCAAATACTTAGATAAAGATGATATTGAAGAAGTATTAGATGTTAAACAATTAAAGGGAGATTCAATAGAATTAAACTTTCAACTACCAATAAATGATTATTTATTTTATGAATTTGATTATGATATGGAAACTATGCAACTTAGTGTAGAAAGATTCTATCAAACTAAATTAGTAGCAAAAGATACAGGAGAATATGTTTCACATACTATATTTCAAGGAGTAATTAAAAATAAATCTGAATTAAAAAAACTAATGAAACAGTTGCAGATTAATTAATTTTAGTTATATTTGCTACAAGATTAAGGAATAAGAACCATCTATCACTGTTGCCCCAACACATCAGATGAGTACGTTAGATAGTAGGCCAGCTAATTCTAACTTCTCTAAGGCTAGAGAAACAATAAGCCAGACTATTGACATAGTTTTTATCCTCTAGATGAAATATTCTAGAGGATTTTTTTGTTTATATGAATATTAATACTTACATTTGTTAGAACAATTTCTGTGACAAGAAATAAAGATAAAGTCCTTAGAAATAAGGTATCATTGTATTTAAAATGATAGAACTTGCATAGCCTAATAAAGATGGATGATGCTTGGATCAGGTAAATACTGTTATTAAGTTAACAGCTAAACAAAAACAATAGAAAGAATGAGTTAGATGGTTCAATTGTTCTGTTGCACAAGCAGCAGTTTTTACTGGGGATTCGATGATTACCAAAAACACATGGAGGAGAGGAGGTAATCAAGTTATATCCTTAAGTTATCTTTATCTTCTTTCAAACTACAAATAAATATTTGATCATATATTATTTGCAAATAGTGTCTTATAGTTTTTACTATAGGATTTTTATTTGTCTTATTTTTAAAATTAAATTATAATTTTATAGTTAGTTATTAAAATATTTATATCTTTGTGAAATGGAAGATAAAATTAAGACAAATAAAAAGTATTCTAGAGAAGAAATAGAAGATGTAGCTAATAATTTATTAGATAAAGTTTATGCGGATAAAGAATTTCAAGAATTAGATAAGAAATCAAGAAGAGATTTTATATTATCTGGTACATGTGATATTTCATTAACTGAATTAGAAAATATTGCTAAAAAAGTATTAAAAGATGAATAAGACTTATACAATAAAGAAAGATATAAGAACCTTCTACAGAGCTTATATAGAGCTGATGAGACCATTCTTAAAGGGAATGAGAAAAAGAGAAGCTGATGTATTTAGTGAATTATTATATCAAAACTATGTAAAACAAGATATTAAGAATTCAGAGGATAGGTTTAAAGTAATATTCAATTCCGATAATAGGAAAATGATGGAAACTAATCTTAATGTTAGTACAGATGTATTTGCAGTTACTTTAAGTTCATTAAAGAAAAAAGGATTAGTAGAATATAATAATACTATTAAGGAGTTATTTCTTATTGTACCTATAGATAATCAATTCTCTGTAAGTTTTAATTTTGAAATTCAAGTTGATAATGGATGATGAAGACTACGAAGAAGATTATGATGTTTCAGATGAAATAGATCTAGATCTAGACATGACTAATGAAGAAGCTAAGAGGATTGCATTAAAAGATATTAAAAATGATAGAAGATACAGTAATAGTAGAAACAATACAACTCCTGGAAAAGCATCTTAAAGCTGTATCTTTATTAGAAGTCTTCTGTGAAAAAACAAATAGCCAATATGATATTAGTATAGTTATGGGAGAATCATATAGTACAATGACAATACAATGCAGAAAGAAACAATAAACTTAATAAAGATAACGGCACATAAATATGGATTAGAAGAAGATATAGTTAAAGCTATATTTAATTCTCAATTTGAATGTGCTAGAACTAATATTGTTTCTTATTCTCCTGAGAAACCAGAAGAATATAAAAATGTAAGATTTAGAAAACTTGGATTATTAGCTACTAGTCCAGAAAAAGTCAAAACAATTAGAGAATATATAAGTAAACATAAAAATAAGAAGGATGAGTGAAGTAACAATTACAGAGAGTATTCCTAAAGCACTAGGAAGTTATATTCTGATAGAGAATCCATTTAAAAATCTATCAGCTGAATTCCTAGAAGAACTTGAGAAGCTACCACCAAATATTAGACAAGAACATGCGAACACTAAAAGAGAAGAGATGTGGGGTAATGTTAAAGTCATTAGCGCTGGACCAAGTGCCGTAGGTATTAAGGAAGGAGACTATGTTATTATTAACGGTATAGAAGTAGGCATTAATCCTATAACTGCAGTAGGCGATAAGTATTTAGTAATTAGATCATCTTCTTGTATTGCAGTATGGTAAGAGGAACTTGTAAAATATTTGAGGGACAGGAAGTAATCAATGCTCTAAAAGAAGGTAGTCGTAAAACTGCATCAGCAGTAGGCACAACTTTTGGGCCTTATGGAAAGAATGTAGGTATCACATATACCTATAATCTTCCCCATATTACTAAAGACGGTGTTACTGTAGCTAATAATATTAACCTGGAGTGCCCTATGGAAAATGTCTCAGCACAAATTATGAGACATGCTGCTAGAAAGACTGCTGACGTAGCTGGCGATGGAACTACTTCTACTATTATTCTTACTAATCAGTTAGTACAAAGATATTTTGATTTAATCGTACAAGGACATAATCCTTTTTGGTTAAAGAGACATGTAGAAGAAGAATCAGAAAGAATTATTGCTGAAATCATTGCTTCTTCTAAAGTTGTAGAAAATAGTGAGGATATTTTAAATATTGCTTTAGTAGCTTCTAATGGAGATAAAGAATTATCTGAACTAGTTACAAATGCTTTTGATAAAATTGGTAAAGATGGTATTGTTACTCTTATAGAAAGTAGAAGTTACAATACTACAATTGATGTAGTAGATGGTATTAAATTGGACAGAGGACATATAGATCCTGCACTTAATGTTACTAATGATAAAGTAATTCATTTGCAACCAAGAATCTTAGTAACTGACTTTGATTTAACTACAGTTGAAGATGCATTACATTTAATTAATATGCAAGAAGCTTCTGAGAAGCCACTTATAGTGATTTGTAATGATATTCACAGAGGTGCACTAGAAGCTTTAGTTTATAATAAGACAAAAAGAGGTTCTCTTATTGAAGTTATTAGAGCTCCATTTATCTCTGAAGCTAGAAGAGAAGCTATTCAGGATTTAGCTATTGCTACTGGAGCCACTGCTATTATTAAAGATGGAGGATGGAGTTTAAAAACTATTTCTCTTAGTAATCTAGGATCTGCTGAGTCAGTAGAAATTACTAGTAAAGAAACTAATATTATTGGTAGACTAGGTAAACCTGAAGCTATTGCTAAGAGAGTAGAATATTATAATACTAAGATTGAAGAAGATATAGATGGATTAGCAGATAACTATAGAAAGAGATTAGCTTTACTTACAGCAGGTGCAGCAGTTATCTACATAGGAGGAACTAATGAAATAGAGATAGCTGAAAAAAGAGATAGACTGGACGATACTATTAAAGCTGTCAAAGCTGCATTAGAACAAGGAGTTGTTACTGGAGGAGCTTGTTCTTATGTGACTAAATCAATAAGAGCCACAACTCATAAAGCTGAAATTGAGAAAATTCTACATAGTAGTTTGCGAGAATTGTCTACAAGGTTAAGAGATGAGGTTTCATTATCTTTTGAAGATTGGGAGAAGAGTATGTTAGATAGTAAAATAATTGATCCTACTCTAGTAGTAATTAGTACTATTAGGAATGCAGTAGGAGCAGCAGCAATGATATATACTACTGACTGTTTAGTAGTAAAAAATGAAGAATAATGAGTATTTTTAAATTATATAGAAAATATAAAGGTGGAATCTGGTACAAGCAAACTTTAACTGGCGAGCTACCCTGTTGTTGGGGAAGTTGGTGGACTAGAAAACCTCATCCTCCACATAGATATTATTTCACTGAAAAAATAGAATACTATGGAATCAATAACTAAATACTGGAATCCAGATCTTAGCTATTGGGAACTTCATCCGTCTATGAAGTACATTTCTTTATTTGCTACATTGTATAATGATGATAAATCCAAGAGTAAAGAAGCTTCTAGTAAGACTATGTGGATCATAGCTTTTCTTAAAGATCCTCATGAAGAGAACCCTTGGAGGAATCTAATGGAAGATGAAAAGAAGAAACTTTTATCAATTGATTTTATAAAAGATAAAAAATTCAACTGGGATGATAAAAATTTATTACTTTTGATAGATGAATATGTTAACCTATGTTTAACTATTCTAGAGAAAGAGTTAATAATGTATGAAAAGAAGATTGTACAAAGATCTAAATTTATAGATGAAACTGATTACTGCCTTGATTATTATGAGGAAACCGCTAAAGGAGTCAAGACTATAAAAGGTACAGCTACACAACTAGATACAATGTTAGCCAATACAAGTAAATTATTTGAAGCTGTTTATGGCTTGAAGAATAAGCTTAAAGAGGAAGCTGCTGAACAGAAAGTTAAAGGTGGAGGTAGTGAATCTGCTAGTGAAAGAGGATTAATTTAAAAAATAACCTAACTAACTTTTATAATATGAATTTTTCAAGGATTAAAATAAGTGCTTATATTACAACTCCGGATGCACTGAGATTAAATGAATTGTATCCGGAGAGAGAATCAGAAGAAGATGACTTCCATATAAAAAATGTTTACATTATTCCTTGTAATATAAATTTCTATTATGAGGATCACTTTTTAAATAAACCTTGTTTAATCCTTGTAACAAATGCAGGGGAAGTAGTGTCTAATATGACACTTAAACAATTTGAAAATATACTGACAAATCAATATGGAATTTCTAAGAATTAATAATAGAAAGAATTTCTTAATTACTTCTGTTCCAACATTGCATCCTCAGTCATTAGATTATATTCAATACTGGAAGTCCCAAAAGAAAAGATGTATTGAAGGATTTTGGTCACAAGATAATAAGGATATAGAAGTAAATGTAGATGAAGAGTTACCAGATGAGTTATTGAACTTGTCTGGTAATTGGCGTTTTATGCCAGGCAACTGTTACTTCTATGTAAACTTCTGTACTATCTTGCATAAACCAGAAGATGCTCCTAAGTCTGCACCTAAGAAAAAGATTAGACCTTTACTTAGAGATATAGAATGGGAATTCTTTTACAACTGGTTAGAAGCTAGAGGATTTAGTGGTTATAGTGATGATGAGAAGTATACTTGCCACAGAGATCTAATAGATGCTGGTGATAAAACTGGATTTAAATTTGATTCTAGTTGCTACAATAGCAAAGGAGATTTAAAGGAATATATTAATGCTAGAGATTATCTTAGATTACTTCAAGATAAACCTTTAGGCATTCCATTGTATCAGAATAGAGCTTCTGATTTATTTCTATTAGGTTCAAGGGGTTTAGGTAAATCTTTCTTAGTGGGTGCAGGGGTAGTACTCCATGAGCTTGTATTTGACGGAGCTAAAATATACAATGATGATTCTATTAAGAATCCTTATAAAGTTGAAATCTTTGTAGGTGCAGCATTGTCTTCTAAATCAGCTGATATCTTAAAGAAGACTAAAGAAGCTATGGATAGTTTACCAGGAGCATATGGTGATAATACTCATGCGTATGTACCTTCTCCTCTTTCTAAACAAATGAAAGGTACATTGGGACCTAACAATATGAAAAATCCTTGGGTACATGAGTATTCAAAGAAATTAGGAGGATCATGGAAAACATTAGGAAGCGGAAGTAATATTAAACATGGTATCTATACTATAGAGAATCCAGAAGCGGCAGCTGGTGGAAGATACTCAGTAATGGTAGTTGAAGAGTGGGGTCTTTTACCTAACTCTCTTACAGTACAAGGTTCTAATGATGCAACTATGCAAGATGCACCTTGGAAGTTTGGGTCTTGTGTGTGGATTGGTACAGGTGGTAACGTTGAAAAGATTCAAGAAGGTGAGATTATGTTTAGAGATCCTGAAGGATTTGACGCATTAGCTTTCGATGATATATGGGAAGGCACTGGTAAAATAGGATGGTTCATTCCTTCCTATTACGCTATGAATGACTATAAGGATGAAAATGGGAATACTTATGTGGAGGAAGCTAAAGCAGTACGAGAAAAGATTCGTGAACAGAAAAAGAAAGCTAAAGATTCATCAGCATTGGCTTTGGAAATGATGAACTATCCTATAGTTCCAAGTGAAATGTTTTTGAATGCAAAAGGTTCTTTCTTTCCTCAAGCTGAACTTAAAGCTCATATGGCTGAAGTAATAGCTAAACCTCATCAATATCAAAACACACATTGGTTCGTAGAATTAGTTTGGGATACTAATGGACAACTTAAATTAGAGCATTCTTCACCGCAGAAGTTGGTAAGAGAATGGCCTATTAAAGATAATAAAGATAAACCTGGCACAGTAGAGATATTTGAAATGCCTAAGAAGAATTCATCAGATGAGGTATATCCAGCTAGATATTTACAAGGAACTGACACATATGATGATGATGAGTCGTCTACTAACTCATTAGGATGTACATGGATACTAGATTCATGGACAGATAGAATAGTAGCTGAGTATACAGGAAGAAGGGAGACAACAGAATTTTATGAAATTACTCGTAAATTAAATCTATTTTATCGAGCTGAACACAATTATGAACAGAATAAGAAAGGACTTTATAGTCATTATAACAATAAAAATTCTACACACTTATTATGTGATACTCCCGAATCTCTTAAGGATGTCGCCAATATTACAATAAGTAAAATTGGTAATAAGAGAAAAGGAACTTTTGCTAATGCTCATGTTAATGCTCACGGGTTAAGATTAATTAATAGCTGGTTGCTAACACCAGCTTATGGAGAAGATGAAAATTCTGAAATTTTAAATTTACATAAGATTAGAAGTATAGGTCTATTACAAGAATTAACTAATTACAATTCTACAGGTAACTTTGATAGAGTTTCTGCATTAATTATGTTAATGATATTAAGAGATGAGAAGGTAAAATATGTTGATAGGAAGAAACAACAAGCATCAAAAACACTAGCGGAAGATCCTTTCTTTTCTAGAAACTTTAAACCAGCCAAGCAAAGTAAATTTGCAGGTATACATTTAAATTAATAAAATAATGTCATATAACTTAACTAGCAATTTTCCCAGTCAGAAAAGACCAATGTCTCAAAAGAATGAGCAATGGAGAAAAGATTGTATTAATGGAGCAGAATTCAATTCCTTATGGAGAGATTCAGGCATCAGACAATCTTATAGAAATAAAAAAATAAATTATGATTTATATTCAGATATACTTGATGTAAGTGATATAGAAAAGATTTGTAATCCTCTAGGAGTCATGGGGCTAAATGCTCCTGCTAAGATGCAGAACTATCCTGTGTGTAATCCTAAAATTGATCTGTTAGTAGGTGAATCTATTAATAGGAAATTTGACTTTAAGGTAAGAGTAATCAATGACGACGCTATTAGTGAGAAGGAAGAAGAATTAAAAGAGAAGTTATTAGATTTAATTACAGCTCATTTACAAAATCCTAATATCACAGATGAAGAAATGGCTGAAGATATGAAGAAGTTTGAGAATTATAAAAACTTTGAATATCAAGATACTAAAGAGAGAATAGCTACTCAAATTCTGAGTTATTTGTATAAAAGTCAAAAGCTGGATTATTTATTTTCTAAGGGTTTTAAAGATGCTTTGATTGCATCAGAAGAAATTTATCAATGTGATATCATAGCAAGTGAGCCTGTTGTTAAAAGACTTAATCCTCTTAATGTATATACTGTACGTAGCGGAGAATCTCCATTTATTGAAGACTCTGATATTATTGCTATAGTTGGTTATATGTCAATAGGTCAAATTATTGATGATTACCATGAATATTTAAAACCTAATGAGATTGATTATATTGAAAGAGGGATGGTTGGTAATACTGGCGGAACTTCAGGAAATGGAAAATTAGGTATTGATATAGGAAGAAAACCTGATTTACCATTAATGGTAGATGGAGCTATTGATGTGTCATTTTTATCAAATGATTTATCTTATGGATCTTTATTTGATGGATCTGGTAATATCAGAGTAATTAAAGTACTTTGGAAATCACTTAGAAAAGTAAAGAAAGTAAAGTATTTTGATGAAGATAATAATGTTCAATATGAAATATTTGATGAGAATTATAAAATAGATAAATCTAAAGGTGAGGAAGAACAAATACTTTGGATCTCCGAATGGTGGGAAGGTCATAAGATTGGAGGTAGTGCAGCTGGAGGTGATGAGGAAGCTGTGTATGTTAAGATGCAACCCAGACCTGTACAATTTAGAAGTATGGAGAATCCTTCTAAGTGTCATCCAGGTATTGTAGGAACTATATATAATACCAATGATAATGTAGGAGTATCCTTAATGGATAGAATGAAGCCTTATCAATATCTGTATAATGTATTAGCTTATAATAGTGAATTGTCTATTGCTAAGAACTTTGGTAAAATTATGCGTATCGACTTGGCATCTATTCCGGAGAATTGGCAGATAGACCAATGGTTATCATTTGCGCAAGGTATGAATGCAGCTTTCTATGATTCTTTTAAAGAAGGTAATAAAGGTGCTTCACAAGGTAAGCTTGCAGGAGGTATGTCAGCGCAATCACCAGTAATTGATATGGAGATGGGTAATACTATTCAGCTCTATATGAATATGATGGCATTCATCAAGCAAGAGTTAGGTGAAATCTCAGGAGTATCTCAAGCTAGACAAGGTCAGATTTCTAACAGAGCTGCTGTAGGTAATACAGAAAGAGAAGTGAATCAATCATCTCATATTACTGAGTACTGGTTCTTAGAACATGACCAAGTAAAACTACGAGTTTTAGAATGTCTACTGGAAACAGCTAAAGCAGCTTGGAGGAACACAAGAAATAAGAAGGTTCAATATGTACTAGATGATGGTGCTACATTGATGTTTGAAATAGATGGTGTACAGTTTAATGAATCTGAATATGGATTACAAATAACTGATGGAGCTAATTCTATGAGACTTTTAGAATCTATGAAGGATCTCGCGCAAGCAGGTATTCAAAATGGAATTATGAATTTCTCTCAACTCTTAGATATCTATAGCACTGAATCAATTTCATCTATTAGAAGGAAAATTGTTAAAGCAGAAAATGATAAGCTTCAAAGAGATGCAGAGCAAGGTGAAAGAGAAGAAAGAATGCAGATAGCTAATCTTGAGGCTAATGAAAGACTAGCCGAATCTGAAAAAGAATTCAAGCGTGAGGAGTGGGATAGAGAGGATGCCAGAACAGCTGCTACTCTTGCCAATAACCTTGAGAAAGCAATGATTGCTAAAAAAGAAAATATGATTGATACTGATGCAGATGATAATGGTATTCCCGATTTCATTTCATTAGAGAAGCTTAAGATGGATGCTATGAAAATTGATAAGGAATTCAAGCTTAAGAATAAACAATTAGAAGAAGCTCAACGCCATAATAAAGCAATGGAGAAAAAGTCAACTTCTAAATCATAAAATTTGTTAAAATATTGTTAAATATTTGTACTCTACTTGATCTTTTAGTAATAAGATATACTAGATATTCAAGGGATGCAAATATTTAACATGTTTTTTGTTAAATAAATGTGTATATATTTGTAAAATAAAGGAGAAAAATGGAAGATATCTTTGATGGAATAAGTCTGGAGGACTTAGAGAATAGTGAAACTGGTGTAATTACCCCAGATAGTTTAAAAGCTCCAAAGAATGAAATTAAAAAAGAAATTAAACCTACAACACCAGTAGATTCAGATCTAGAAGTAGAAGATGAAAATGCTGTAGACTTAGAGGATTTAATTGACGATACAGATGCCTCTGAAGAAAAGGAATCTCTTGACAAGGAAAAAGAAAAAGGTGACAAGGAAATTAAAACTCCTGCTGATAAAAAAGGGTCTTCTCATTCTTCTCAAGATACATTTACTTCCTTATCCTCAGCCCTAATTGAAGCGGGAGTTTTTTCCTCTTTATCAGAAGAAGATACTGTTGAAATTAAAGATGTAGAGTCTTTGATGGAAGCAATATCTAAACAAATAAAAGCTAATGAATTTAGTTCTTTAACAGATGAGCAGAAGGATTACTTAGAAGCTTTATCAAATGGAGTTGACACAGCAGTTTATGCGCAGAGAAAATCTTCATTACATGAGTATAAGGCTTTAGAAGATTCTAAAATTATTCAAGCTCCGAAACTGGCTAGAGAATTAATTAGAAGAGCTTATATTGTAGATGGTTTATCTCCAGAGAAAGCAGATAAGTTTGCTACTCGTGATATGGAACTTGAAACTTTTACTACTGATGCAATTGCGGCTAAAAATCTTTTGATTAAATATGAAGAAGATATTTTAGCAGAAGAGATTGAAACAAAAAAGCAAGAAAAGCAAAAAGCTATAGAAGCAGAAGATGCTAAACTTCAAGCATTGAAAACTAAAGTAAATGAAGTTTCTGATATTATCCCAGGTTTAAAGTTTAATAGCTTAACTAAAGATAAAGTATTTACTTCAATTACTAAAGCAGTAAAAGTAGATAAAATTGCAGGACCTCTTAATGAAGTAATGGATTCATATAAAAATGATGAAAATTACAAACTAAGATTACATGCATTACACGTAGCTACAAAAGGATTTACTGATTTTTCTAAGTTTGAAAAAGTAGCTAAATCTAGTGCTGTTCAAAAACTAGAATCTCAATTAGGTACAGGTACTCAGTTTAATGGAAGATCCGGAGCACCTAATGTATCTGAAGGTATGAGTAAAGAGGATATAGTAAAAGCTTTACAAAGCGTAAAATTTTAAATAATATAATTTAACCTAATAAGAAATAAATGGCAACTAGAATTTCACCATTACAAATGACAGATGCTACTGGATGGAAAGGGCTTACTACAGAGAACCATATTGGTGCATTGTGGCAAGCAGCTCCTCAGAAAGTATCTGACATGATTATGAATGTACAACAAAATTATTTTGGAAATAATATTGATAGTGTACTTGCTAAATTCGATACATTAGAATTTGATACCGATGCTGATTATACTTGGGAACTTACTTCACAAGGATTAGACAATGTAGAACTTGTAGAAGCTCGTATCGATGGTGCAGTAATTACTCCAGCAGATATGCCAGGTCGTAACTTTGCTACTTTCGAATTAGTATTTGTTAAGGATTGGTTCTCCAATGGAGAAAGAATTGTAGGAGAACTCAATGAGATCTATCCTGTAATTATCGTAGAAGAGCCTCGTAAAGAAGGCATGTATACAGTTGTAACTGTTAAGATGGATACAGGTGATCCACAATTATTCATGCCTTATGATGAATTGATTGGAGGTAAAAGATTCTCTGGTGAATATGCTCCGGTAACTAGAACAATGTCCCGTAAAGGTAGAGAGATTCGTTACAAGTCTCATATCTCTATGAGAAATGCATTCTCTCAAATCCGTATCCAGAAGAAAACTCCTGGTAACATGCTTGATAGAAAGATGGGTTCTTTCTTCAAAGATGATAAAGGAAATGTTGTTAAATTCTGGCAACAGTATGAATCTTTCATGTTTGACAATGCATTCCGTGAAGATATCAATAAACTGTTGATGTTTGGTACATCTAACAGAAGTGCTGATGGACAATTCCGAATCAAAGATGACAATGGATATGCAATCACTGAAGGTGCAGGTATTCGTCAACAAATGGAATCTGCTAATACATCTTTCTACAATGTATTTGATATTGAAAATCTTGCATCTCGACTGTTAGATTTATCAGAAGGTAAACTTAAATCAGATCAGCGTAGCTTTGTATTACGTACAGGAGAAAGAGGAGCTTATGAATTCCATAAGTCACTTGAGAAGTATTCTCAATTGTTTACACCTCTCTTGAATCAAGATAGAATGTACAAAGTTAGCCAATCAGGTTTCCAAATGGGACTTGGTTATGGTGGACAATTTATTGAATATCTTGGACCTAACAACATCAAAGTTAATCTCTCTGTAGATTCAATGTATGATGACAGAAATAGAAATAAACTTATTCACCCAAATGGTGGTGTAGTTGAATCCTATCGTTATGACATCATGGATATTGGTACAACTGATGGAGCACCAAACATTCAAAAAGTAGGTGTTAAAGGACAATCAGTTATTCATAAGTATATCCCAGGATTGCGTAATCCATTCTCACCAGTAGGTGAAATGTCAGCAATTGGATCAGCAGAAGATGCTTGGGAAGAGCACAAAATGTTTATTGGTGGAGCTATTGTAAGAGATCCTTCTCGTACAGCTAGTTTTATCCCTAACATGCAAGCTGGTTATAACGCACAATACGCCTAATACCTAAACTACAACTATAAAGGAATACAGTGTAAAAGCTGTATTCCTCTTTTTAAAATTTAAAAAATAAAAAATGGAGAAGACAATTGAGACATTTGTAGCACCTGAGAAGACTATACTTGTAAAACCAATTATGCGAGTGCGTAATCAACTTATTACAGATCCTGAACATGAAGCTTTCTTTTTGTTTGGTAGTGCAACAACAGATTACAGTCTACCTGTAGACAGGCAAAATAACTTACATAATCCTTTTTCTAGTAAGGAAGAACAACTTTGGTTAGAGAAAGAATTAGATCTTGATCTTAACTTTCACAAATCAAGCAATAACTATTGGCACAAGTTTAAAGTTAAACTTGGGAAAGATAATAAAAAACTATCTTTAAGAAATCCAAAAGATTATCTTCAATGGTTAGTATTAAAAGCTAATACTCTTTACATTGCTCCAAGTGGAGAAGAAATGGGTAAAAAAGCTACTTATCGATATGCTTTAGTATCAGAGGATTTTGAAACTAAGAAAATTGGTAAAAAGTCTGATATGAATATCGAAGCTTACATGGCTTTAGGTAAAATCAAGGAAGACAGAGATGACATGGTTAATTTCTTGAAAGTATATGGTAAGAAAGTTTCACCAATGTCTAAAAAAGAATTCCTTGTAGCTGAGATTATGAAAGTAATTGAAGAAGATGTTGAAGGATTCTTGGATATCATGAGAAACAAAAGTTCTTACGATGTTAAACTTTTAATTGCTGATGCTGTAGATTGTGGAGCAATTATTAAACAAGGACGAAAGTATTCTTTACCAGGAGGTGATGTACTTTGTTCACCAGGTTTATCTCCTACATTAGATAATGCTGTAGAATATCTTACAGATAAAGCTAATCAGGAAATACTATTGACAATTAAAACAAGAGTGAAAACTGCTAAAGACTAAGTATGACTGCTCAAGAAATGGGAACCAGATTTCTGATATTGTATGATAAAATAACTAATTTTTCAGCGCCTGGATATGAGAGTGATGAGATAAGTTACTTTCTTACAAAAGCTCAAGAAAGGGTTTTCAATAGAGAGTATAACTTCTTAGGAGATAAGTATAGAGAAGGTTTCGAAGAAACTGAATTCACTAAAAAAGATATAAAAGAACTTGTTAAAGGGAATTCAGTTTCGCTGGTTCCCTCTACAAGTCAACTAGGTACTCTTCCTAATGGGAAATTTTATGATTTACCAGAAGATTGCCTATATGTTGTATCAGAAGAGGCTATTATTAATTCTTCTAATTCTTGTAAGAATGGAACTAGAGTTAATGTAAAACCTATCACTCATGATTTCTATTCTATAAATACTAGAAATCCTTTTAAAAAACCTACTATCCAAAACTTTATTTGGAGATTAGATTACCAAGGGCAGAAACATGAATTAATAACTGATGGTACATATACTGTAGCTGAGTATTTTATAAGATATATTGAAAGATTACAACCTATCATCACAGATACAGTTACTATTGATGGTATATTAGGACCTTTAAATTGTAAATTAGATGAGTCAATTCATGAAAGGATAATTGATGAAGCAGTTAAAATAGCAACAGGAATTACTAATCCAGAATTATATCAAATAAAGACTATAGAACAACAATCAGGTAAATAAATTAATTAATTATTTAAAAATAAAAAAATGGCATTATTTTCGCAAAAAGACATTCAGCTTTTGCAAATTGGTGGAATTGCTACCAAGACAACTGGTACTATTGAAGCTATGAATGCAGGTGAAATTGGGATCTTTACACCAGCAGGTGTACGACTCACTGAAGCAACAGCTGCAACAGCTAAACAATTTATCATCGTTAAGAAAACTTCTGGAGGTATTCCTTTGGTAACTGATACTATTGATAAAACTACTATCAAATTTGCTAAAGCTACATTGTACACAGCATCGCAAGAACAAATCACAACTATTGGATACAATGGTACATCAGGTTCTCTGCAAGCAATTAATGATAACAAATATCATGTAAGAATCAGTTTGCGTCAAGGATTAACTTCTAATCATGGTGGTTTGTATCTTAAACATGGTTATTACACTTCAGATGCTACGGCTACTGAATTTGAAGTTGCTAAGAATCTTCTGTTAGATCTTTCTAACGAATTCTCTAAAGAAGCTGATAGACCTGTAATTGCTACAATGCTTTGTAACAATGCTGGTGCAGCTTTAGGAGTAGGTCCTTCTACGTTGAGTGTTAATTATGGATCTCGTTATATTCTAGCTTCAGATACTACACATACGCTTGTAGCAGGTGATGTAGTTAGAATTGGTGGTACAGCAACAACTACTCCAGTATATGTTGTTAAATCAGTATCTGGTGCAACTATTGAGTTGGAATCTCGTTATCTTGGAGCTTCTGCTACAGGTGTAGCTGGTGAAGTTATCACAGCTGCTTTAGCTGCCGCAGCTAGTTTTGGAATTGTATTGACAGGTGCTGCTGCTGGTTATCGAGTAGGTAGACTTGACCAAGATCTTTCTGTTAACTCTTTTGATGTTACCTTGGAGAATTTTGGAACTAGTACTTTCGGATTAACCCAACAAGCTAAACCAGGTACAGGAACAGAGAAACAAATTAAAGCTCTTGAATTCTTCCTACAAGGTAATGAAGGTGATTATCTGAGACTTGGTGAACCTAATATCTTTGCACCTCGTGCTGAAGCATCAGGAGTATATGATATGATTGATATCTTTGTAGAAGAAATCTATACAGGTTCAATGGTAGCTAGTCCAATTCGTAAACACTATACATTGGCTATCCCACAAGCAACTCCTAACTATGCTCTAACAGGTACAGCAGATGACATTACAGATGTATTGGAAGTATTAGCTTTCGGTTCTGTAAATGGAAACTTAACAGTATAATAGACTTAAAAATAAACTTTAAAGGGAGGAGGAACTAACCTCTTCCCTTTTTATATTTAAACAAATGGCATTAGAATTAAACTTTTCCACATGTGTTAAGAATGCATGTAATAACTTAGTAATTAAAGATACTACAGGAATATTTAGCGGATCAACTAATCCAGGAGGTTGGAATGGTGACGATAATTATTCTTTAATAGAAGGAGTTCAAACAGCTACTATACAATATTTACTTCCGGGTGAAACTGAATATGTAATAGTAGATGTTGCAGATTTACTTATTCAAGCAGGTGAAGAAGATTCTATTGCAGCAGGAATTCTTTTAGTTGATGAAGATATTGATATTATGGATGGTCAAATTCATATTATATATACTGTACAAACAGATGCTACTAATGGTAGTCCATTAGAAACATTTACAACTGAAAGCTATATATATTCCTTATGTCATGTAAAATGTTGCGTGAATAAATTATGGGTAAAAGTAGCTGAAGGTTGCGGTTGCTGTAATGATAGTTTAGAAAGAGCTATGGAAGCTACAGCTTTACTCGAAGCTATTAAAAATGCTGCTTGTGGTTCAGCAGATTTAAGAGATAAACTTTTAGCCAAACTACAACGAATTTGTAAATCTCAAAAATGTAATTGTCATTAATATGTGTGAAAACGATAATTGTCTAGATACTAGATTAACTCCAATAGCTACAGGTGCTCCTGGAATACAAGGTCCAGCAGGTCCACAAGGAGAACCTGGTGCAACAGGACCTCAAGGTCCAGCTGGAGCATCTGCATCAACTACTGTTTTTTATGACTCTGTACCTGCTGGAGGACAACAAATTTTACAAGGAAACCAAGCTGAAATATACTCCTGTATACTACCTGGAACAACTGGTCAATATATAATTCATTTCTATGTTAATGTATTAGGTTTTACTGCTGTAGAACCTGCTCCAGAAATTGTAGGAAGAGTATTTATTACAAATCAAACAGGCGGAATACAGTATACGGAAACTTTTAGGACAGTACATATTTTATCTACTGATAACCATAGAACTACAAATAATGGTTTTGTAGTTGCTAATTTCAATACAAATGATGAAATTACTATTCGAGCAGAAGTAACAATAGGTAACATTGAAATTGCAGGTACTAACATATTTATTCAAAAATTATCCTAATTATGTGTTGTGGAAATTGTACAGAATCAAGTTTAATTAATTTACCTATTGGTCCTCAAGGACCTCCGGGAAGTGTAGCTGACTGTGTATGCGACTATAAATTTATCACAAGTAATTATAATAGTGGAGAATTTTATGTAAATACTACAACTTCATTTAACTGGACTAGTTTACCTTCAGCATATTTAACATCTACATTTACAGCTGCTCAAACAGGAAAATATAAGATTACTGTTGATGTAGGTTGTGAAAATGAAAGTGTTCCAAGTATTTGTCTTTTAGGTATCAGTATAAATAATGCTACTCCAGTAAATAATCCATTTAGTCAGTATAGCATTTCACCTTCTTATAACTCTAAAACAATTCATTTCATTGTTGATTTAACAGCTACTAATATTGTAACATTAAAAACAAAATTTACAACAGGTTCTATTGGTATTGATGGAATTAAAATGATTGTTGAAAAAATAGCTTAGTAATATGACACTAGAAGATAAAAATAAATGGGTTGCATATTTTAGATGTACTCATTCTAATTGGCTCATTAATTTTAATAATCTTCTATCATATGATGCTTATAATATAAAATTAATGCAAAAAAATATTACAATAGTTAATCTAATAAATACTTTTAATAGTTATGATACTGAAACAGAAGATAACTGTTTAACATTAGAAGATCTTTGTACTATTAAGAATAAAATAATCAAATTACTCGGAGATTGTTCAACTTGTAATTAAATATATAAAAATCAACATATGGCAGCTAATAATGTATACTTTCCACAAATTGATAGAGCTGGCTCAATAGCAGCAGAAAACTATACTTTAATAGATAATAAAGATACAGGACTGCCTTTAAAAATTACAATAAAAGAGTTCTTAAATTACATTCAGGATAATATTGTTATAGATATTCCTGAACCTGAAGAAACAGTATTGCCATTTGTATTACCTGAAATGTATGGAGCGGTAGGAAATGGTATTGTAGATGATTCTGCTGCTATACAATTAGCTATTAATTCAGGGATTGACGTATATTTTACTAATAAAATCTATAAAGTAGAGAATACAATTAATCTTTCATCTAAAGTAAATTTATTTGGAAACGGAGCAACATTACAGACAACTTCAAATATTGCTATTTTCAAAGCATCAACTTCTGGAGAATTTATAAGTATAAATGATTTTATATTTAAAGGTAATAATACAGGTATTCAACAAATGGGCATTAGTATTTTAGGCTTATCTGATTTATCTGTATTAATAGAAAGTACAAAGATTAGTAATTGTACATTCTTGAATCTCACATATGGGTTTTATACAAAATATAATTTTAGCTCTGGAATATCTAAATTTCCAAAAAGTACATTGATACAATGTTATGCTAGAAATTGTAATGTTGGATTCTTTTGCGCAGAAAAAGCATCACAAAACTTCTTTGAAGGGTGTCATGCCGTAGAAAATTCTATAGGTTTAATAGACTATGGAGCCAGTAATAAATTCTCTGGAGGTAGTATCTCAGGTAATGCCACAGGAATTGATATTAATGGTCAAGGAGATACATCTAACTTAGATGGATATTCCTCTATTATTGGTACAACAATGACTAGAAATGATACTGTTATTAGAGTAGAAGATAGGCCATATGGTTATAGCTTTATAGGTTGTGATATTATAAACAACGGAGCAATAAGATTAGCTACTACAGACATTATTAATTTTGAAAGTTGTAAAATATCTGTAGAAACTCTTACGATTAATAATTGTACAGAGTTATTCTTCAGAGCTTGTTCTTTTATTGAAAATCCGGTATTTGCAGTAACTCTTCCAGCAAGTAAACAGAAACCTGCATTTATGACTTGTAACTTTGTAGAAGGTAGACCTACAGAAGCTAATATTGCAGTAGATATTGATAGTGTTGTTTCTACAGAAATAGCATTCGACATTCCTTCTATTCCGACAGTTTGTACTTTTACAGGGAATGCTGATGCTATATGGATTTTACCTTCAGTATTAGGCTACGCAGGATTAAAATTACCTATTATAAACAATGGAACTGCTAATTTAACTATTAAAAGTTTTGAAGGTACAGCCAAAATATTTTATGCTGGATCAGCAGTTACTGAGGTTACTCTTACTCCTGGAGATTTTTTAAATTTAGTCAATAACACAATATACTATTTAAGTTTATAAAAAATGAAAAAATTACTATTATTAATATTTATCTGTTCTTCCTTTTTTGCTAAATCACAAACAGCAAGTAACCTTTTAAGTGGACTAGCAATTGAAAGAGATACTTTTCCTCCTAATTATGTCTATGTAGATATATTACATGGTGTACCTATGAGGTTTTATTTAGCAACCTGGAATAAACTTCGTCTGAATACTACTAACATTAGAAATTTTTCTGATTCTGTTAATTCTATGGCAATTGTACATGGATTTGTAAAAGCTCCAGTTATTACAACTATGTATGATAGTCTAAATGTAAGACAAAGAAAATTCACTGGGACTACATCTCAATGTGTTTTAGGAGACGGTAGTCTAGATACTAGAATTACTAACAATAATCAACTAATTAATGGAAATGGTTATATTAGTGGAATAACAACAGGTAATGTAATAGATGCTTTAGGATTTATTCCTTATAATAGTTCTAATCCATCTAATTATATTGGAGCTGCTTCTACAGATGTTCTAACACATAAATCTGGTAATATTAGTATGTGGGCTAATGACGTAGGTTATCTTACAGCAATACCAGCACAATCATTTAGTTCACTTACTGGGAGACCTACGACATTTACTGGTTATGGAATTACAGATGTTTATCCATTAACAGGAAATCCATCTAACTTTTTAACAGTAGAATCTGATCCAAATGTACCTTCTTACTCAAAATCTTTAACAGGATTTAGTGTTATTAAAGCTGGTACAGATCCATTATATAGACCTATTACATATGTACCTTCTTCAGCTGAAATAGCAACTTCATTAGGTTATACAGCTATACCTAGTACTAGAACTTTTACTATTAATGGTATTACTCAAGATTTATCAGCTAATAGGACATTTAATGTCGGAACTGTTACTAGTATAGGCATTACCTCTACAGATTTTACTATATCTAGTAGTCCTATTACAACTTCAGGTAGTATTGTAGCTAATTTAAATACATCTGGTGTCACAGCTGGTACATATGAATTTATTACAGTTAATAATAAAGGTATTGTAACTGGAGGATATAATTCAGTCACTAATATTCTTTCAACTAGAACTAGTGGTACGGCTTATCAAGCAACTAGTACTAGTAGAATTTATGATTTAGATTTTACAATAAGTATTTCTATTGGAGCAGGACTAATCTCTGCTAGTGATGGATCTGTAGTATTAGAAATTAGTCCTAATGGGTCAACTGGTTGGGTAGAATATACTAGATCTAGAAATGCTAACGGAGGTGTAGTAGCAGCTCAAAATAGTCAAGTAACTTATATAGAAGCTACAAATATCCCAGCAGGTTATTATTACAGACTTGTATTTACTCAAAATACTGGCACAGCAAGTTGGACTTATATTAACGGACATGAAACTTTAAGAAGATAAAATATGAAAGTAGAAATTAAATATACAGATACAAACGGAGTTATACAAACAGTATATACAGATACAAGAAATATTATTGAGATTAATCAAGAAGATAATACTTCAGTAACTACTATAAAAGTATCAGCTCCTGTAGCTAGTACTACAACTCGTTGGATTGGCGGCAGACCTGTAAGAAAATGAAAAAAGCCTTTAATATATTTTGGATAGGTTTGGTTGCAGGATTAGGTTTTCTATTATTGTGGAATCTTAATCATTGTTTTAACTGGGTTGAGAATGGAGATGTATTATATGGGTTAGGTACTGCTTTAACTTTATTATCTTGTAGTAGATATATAAACGTTACAACTAAAAGAGGTTGGAGAAAAATAATAACAGAGGTTTTCTTTTATATTACACTGTCAAACTTTTTTGATGAAATCATTTTTGATCCTTATAAAGTTTGTATATGGGAATGGATTTCAGCTCTTCTAACCTGGATATTTATACACTTTTATCACAACTATTACAATGTGGACAACAATATTAATGGTAGCAATATCAGAGGCAATTACAGAAGCTAAAAAACTAGGCTTTGAAATCATATTTTTTATAGCAGGCGCAGCAGGAGCATTAGTATCAATGAGAAAACCTGGTAAAATTACTATTAAAGAGTGGGTTTTTAATATGATTTCAGGAGGCTTAGTAGCAGTTTATTTAACCCCTGTAGTTAGTGCTGTAATTAGAATAAACAGTTCAGGTGTTCTCTTTATAGCCTTTGTCACAGGTTTTACAGGGTATAAATCAGCTGAATGGGCTGTAGAATATGTAAGAAATAAACTTAAAAAAAATTAATTATGAACTTCCCTATAAAATTTTCATTTGGACAATTAACTGCTAATAGCAATGGAAAAACAAGTGCTTCTGGTACAGCAGGTATTTTTATAGTTCTGATAGGAGGATTAGGTTTCCTATTAGGTTGTGCTGACAAAATATGGTTTAAAGGTGGATTGGATATTATTAATCAAGCTATTGTTTTTACTACATTGGGAGTAGCTTTACTTGGATATAAAAAATCTCAAGCAATTAAAACTGAAGAAAATGGAGAAGATAAAAATATGGTTTAGTAATATTAAATGGGCTAATATTATAACTACAGCAATTACATTTATGATTCTTATTTGTGTATTCTTTTTAGTTTTTAGGAAGAATACACAAACTACCTTAACAGTAAATAATCCTACTGAAAGGATAGAAACAAGAATTCAAGGTAAAGAAACTCAAATTGTTTTAAAAGAAACAAAAGTTACTTCTGACTTAGAAGCTATTGCTGAGATGTCAGATCAAATAGGATCACTGAGGTATCAGTTAGCAAATTTCAGACAACAACGAGATACAGTTAAAATAATTCAGTATCAGGATACTTTGCTGTCTCAATATGTTATTAAAGATTTAATTAAGGATACTATTATTTCTTCTCAGAGAGATATCATTACAGATCAGAGATATATTATCACATCTAAAGATACTACTATAACTATTCTTAAAGATGATAAGAAGAAATTAAAAAGGCAACGTAACATATCTTTACTTGTAAATGGAGTATTAACAGGACTATTAATTATAAAATAACATGTGTTTAAAGAATTTTCAAGAAAAGATTGGAGCTAGCCCAGATGGCATATTTGGAAAAGAAACTTTAGAAAAAGCTATGAAATTTTATAGTTTATCTAAGGAACAAATTTCTCATTTCTTTGGACAAGTAGGACATGAAACAGGTGAATTTAAATTATTTGAAGAAAACTTAAATTACTCTACTTCTGGATTACTGTCTACATTTAAAAAATATTTTCCTACTAAAGATGTTGCTAATCAATATGCCAGACAACCCCAGAAGATTGCTAATAAAGTATATGCAAGTAGAATGGGTAATGGTAATGAAAGTTCTGGCGATGGTTGGAAGTATAGAGGAAGAGGAGCTTTGCAATTAACAGGAAAATCTAATTATTTGGCTTTCTCTATTTTTGTTAAAGATTCTAAAGTAGTTGAAGATCCAGAATTAGTTCTTTCTAAATATTGCTTTGAATCAGCAATATTCTATTTTACTAAGAATAATCTTTGGGATAAGTGCTTAACAGTTAATGATACAACCATATTCAACATTACCAAAAGAGTAAATGGAGGTACAAATGGTCTTAGTCATAGAAATGAATTAACTAAAAAGTATTATAAATTACTTAATTCATAATAAAATTTTATATTAATTAGAAAATATACATAAAATTAGGTACTTTTGTATAAAACTAATTATATGTATACAAGAGAAGTAACATTACAAGAAGCACAACACTTTTATGAAGCAAGTGTTAAATGTTTACAGGAGGGAAGTCCTATTAAAACACCTATTGCAAAAACACTTACTAAACTAGAACCTGTACTAGGCGAAGCATCTAAAACTTTGAGAAAACAATTGGCTGAAGTAGTTGATAAATACGATGAAGAAAAGAAAGAGCCTATCTACAAAGAAGGTAAAACTTTAGAAGATTACATGAAAGTTGTAGAAGAAAGTTCAAGTAATACTATTTCCATTGAGATTTATACTGTGAAACCTACTGAATCTCTTATTTTTCCTAACGGCACAAGAATGAGACTTATTGATTATCTTGAAAAAGGTGTTAATATTCCAGCAGGTACAGCTCTCTTTCTAATAGACAATTATATTAAATAATTGAATGAACTAATTTAACTTACTTTTTATATGAATAAATCAGATTTAAAGAAGGAGCTTTCAGCTAGACCTGGATACCTAAAGAAAAGTCCTAATTTTATTCAAAGGAGATTTAACGTTTCCTATGAACTTGCATTAGAAACACAAAAAGAAATTAAATCTGAACTAAGAAATAGCAGGGTAACTCCTGCTATTTTAGTGTCTGATAGTTCAGAACCTTTTAAATTAAATGCCTGGAATAAAGAGACAGGTAAAATGATGTCAATATCAGAGTATTGTACCTTTTATAATATACCACTAGATGATATTACTACTTATAATCTTATTACTCATACTGGTACTCCATACTACAATATCAGACTAAAGAGTAATATATTAAATGCTGATTATGAAGATTTAGAATCTAAATTTAATTCTTATCTAAGTAGATTACCACAAGTTAATAAAAAAGCTAAAGTATTATCATCTGATACTATAGCGGATAGATTAATAATTACTGATATTCATATTGGTATGGAGCCTAATCAAGATAATACAAGTATCTTTAAATTCAAATGGAACAAAGAAGTTTTGATGAATACAGCAGATATTATTATTGAAGAACTACTGCAAAATCAAACTTCTACATTATTAATAATTGATGACTTGGGAGATTATCCTGATGGTTTCCAAGGTAAAACTACTAGAGGAGGTCATTCACTTCCACAAAATATGTCAGATATTGATATATTTGGATTAGGTATTGAATTTAAATTATATCTTATTGATAATCTCAGATTACATTATGACAACATCATTAATAATAATGTATGTGAAGATAACCACGGAGGTATATTTACTAAATTAATTAATGAGGCGTTTAAGAAGATTATAGATGTTAAATATGATGATGTTGAAGTAGTTAATCATTATGATTTCTTTAGTCATTACATCATTGGAAATCATGCTAAAATACTATGTCATGGCAAAGATTCTAAAGATTTAAAGTTTGGTTTAGGTACAAAGTTAACTCCAGAGATAGCATCCAAGATAGATCAATATATTGACTTTAAAGGCATAAAAGGAGAAGCTAAGTATATAGAGTTTTCTAAAGGTGATTCGCATCAGTGTCTATTTGATATGGCATCTAGTGATAATTTTAACTATATGAATTATCCAGCATTATCTCCTTCATCGCAATGGGTTCAGACTAATTTCAAAAAAGGCAGAAGAGGCTTTGTAATTGAAAATATTGATAACAACTCTAATTCTCCAAACTTCAAAATTAAATTTATAGACTAATGGCTACTTATAATGAAATAATCTTTGATACTTTAGAAACATTAAGAAATAACTATATTTCTGATGATACTCTAATATCAGAAAGCCAGATACTTTACCATTGGGATAACCAGAGAGCTTTGTGGCTTTATAATGAACTAGGTAAACCTGGTATACAAATAGATCCTTCTTTAGAACAAGACCTAGGTTGTTTAGAATTAGAAGAAGTAGATGCTGCTTCTTGTTGTAATATTACTACTGAATGCACAGCATTAAGAACTAAATTAAAGCTGCCAAAGTTTATTAATTTACAAACAGGTCCTGCTATAACAAGGGTAGGTCCTGTAAATAAGATAAAGATACCTTTCAATTTTACTAATTATAACAAAGCTATGTATATTAGTTTTGGTAAATATAGTAAAGGTCTCTATGGATTTCTTTTAAATGGTTATATTTATGTAATAAGTGAAACTAGTAATCTGCCGTTATTAACTAATATTAATGTCAGAGGTATTTTAGAATCACCTTCCGATATAGAACAATTTAAATGTAATAGTGATCCTTGTTTTTCTTTAGATGAAGAGTACCCTTTGATTACAAGGTTAATTCCTTATATGAAAGAAGAAGTTATTAAGCAATTCTTAATCTCTATGAGGATACCAAAAGATAATAATAATAATGGTAAAGAGGATTTAACTGAGCAATAATGGAATGGATTCAAAAGAAATTAGGGAAACAACAAGAAAATCATAAAGCTCATATAAAGTCTAAAGAGTTTTATGAATTCTATGCGCGTCTTTATTTTAAAAGCTTTGCAAATTCAGATTCCAAAAGAGCTATAATAAATAAACAAAGTCCTTATAATATACCATATGATGTTTACTGTAAGATATTAAGTGATTTGAATTCAGGTATTGCAAAATTAATACTCACAAGGAACTTTGAATTTAATATGCCTTATAGATTAGGAACTCTATCAATTAAAAAGAAAAAACTAACTCCATATATTGATAAGGAAGGCAATTTTGTAAATAATCTACCTGTTGATTGGAAAGAAACTTGGGCACTATGGAGAAGAGATAAGAATGCCTACGAGAATAAAAAGTTAGTCAGATTTACTAATGAGCATACTAAAGGTTACATAGGAAGGTGGTATTATTCAAAAAGAGTAGCAAACTATCCGAATAAAGGTTTGTATACATTTATACCTTGTAGAACAAGTAAAACTGAATTAGGCAGCATCTTGAAGGATGAAAATAACAATATAGATTATTACGAATTATGATAACAGGATCTAAATATATCTCAGTATACGCTATAATCAATAAAGTATATAGAGACATGGGAATGTCTGATGCTATAAACTTAAATGATGCAATTGAATGGGCTGGCGAAGCTATGGAATTTATAGGAGCAGCCTTAAGTTATATTGATAAGACAAAAGAGATTGAAATAAAAGATTACAAGGGTACATTACCTTGTGGTTTACATTATATAGAAACAGCTAGTGCTAGTGCATATAAACATGATGAAGTAGATGAAGACTGTGAATATAAACCTCATTATAGACAAATGAGATATTCTACAGATGCTTATCATCATACCTATTGTGCAAATAATAGAGATTGTAATTGTATCTCAGATTTAACTTATAAAGTTAATGATGATAGTCTTTACACTAATTTTGAAGAAGGATCTGTACTTTTAGCATATAAGAGTATTCCTGTAGATGATGAAGGCTATCCTATGATTCCTGATGATGTTAAGTTTAAAAATGCAGTAGCATATCATATTATGTATAAACTAGCATTTATTAAATTTATGGCAGGTAAAATCTCGCAGAGAGCTTACGATATTATAGACAGAGACAGAGATTTCTATATAGGAGCTGCCAATACAAGAGCTAATTTACCTTCTGTAGATATGGCTGAATCTATTAAAAACAATTGGATAAGATTAATTCCTAAAATTAATCAACATGCTGATGGATTTAAAAGTGCTGGTTCAGCTGAACAGAGAAACACACATAATTCGTACAATGGTAGCAGGAATATATACAATAACAAATATTAGGAATAATAAAATTTATGTAGGTAGTAGTAATGATATTTACTATCGAATGACAAAACATAAAGAAACTTTAAAAAGAAACAGACATTATAACTTATATTTACAATCTGCTTTTAATAAATATGGAGAAGATAGTTTTAAGTTTGAAATATTAGAAGAAACTAGTTTAGAAAACAGATTATATATTGAATATTATTGGATTAATATACTGTATACTATGAATCCTAAATATGGATATAATCTATTGCCACCAGATATAGGAGGTAATAGATTTACAAGTTTTAAAGAAGTAGATGAATATGATATAAATGGTATATTCATAAGAAAATGGAGTTCAATTAAATCAGCTGCTTCTTTTCATAATACAAGTATTTCTACTATAGTAAAGGTATGTAAAAGAAAAGTTAATTATACTTCTAATAGAATATTTAGATATCATAAGGAAGAATTAGGAGATGTTTCAAATAATAAAAGAGGTGTTAAAATAATACAATATACTATGGACGATAAAATTATTAAAATATGGCCTTCAATTATATCGGCTGGATTAGATTTAAATGTTGACTCATCTGCTATTAGTAGGGCTTGTAGAGGGTTATCAAAAACTAGTGTTGGATTTAAATGGCAATATTATGGAAGCTAGTCAATCATACTTCGCAGGAATGAATCAAGATACAGCTCTTAATAAGAGAAGTCCTGATTCATATTACTATATGAAAAATCTTCGTGTAGTAACTGAAGAAGGTTTATCTACAGGATCTCTAGAAAATGAAAAAGGACACCTACTAGGATTTATAGTTCCTAATATAGGTGAAGTAACTTATGGTGATACTGTTATACCAGCACAAACTAATTTAAAGATTATTGGTTGGACAACTCTTAGGGAGTATATTATAGTATTTACTACAAGTGAGACTTCTGATAGTCCTACTAATTCTGTTGGCCAAATTTGGAAAATAGAATTTAACGAAGCTACTAATACCATTATAGGGGCATCAAGTGGTGTATTGAACTCAACAATACATCTCATATATAATAATTATGTGAACTTTTCTACTTCTTATAGAATTAAAGCTATCGGAAGATATGAGAATGAGAATACTCAAGGAGTTTACTGGACTGATTACTATAACGCTGTTAGAAGTATTAATACAGCAGATCCTAATTCATTATTATTAGATCCTGCTACATTAGATTTAACTCCTTCGGTGTACTTTACACAAGCTGAAGTATTGGATATTGGTAATGGTAGTTTACCTACAGGTGTAGAAATACAATTAGGTTATCAATTATTAAATGCTGGTGGAGCTGAAACATTGTATTCACCTTTATCTCCATTGATACCCTTAACCTTCCAAGGATTCGATATCACCAACTTTAATGATTTTGAAGGAACAGGTAATCCTACTTTATTACAAAGAAGTATTACTTATCAGATTACTGGTATTGATACTACTTACGAAATTATTAGACATATAGCTGTTGTTTATACTGAACCTGGAGTTTATACAGTTTATAGATTTCAAGAAGATCTAATTAATAGCACAGGAGAAACTACAGTTACATTAACTAGTTTAACTGATGCTATTCAGATACCGCTAGTAGAATTTAATATACTCTCTTCTGGTTTTGATGTAGCTAAAGATATTGAATCTAAAAGTAATAGATTAATTGCAGCTAATACAAAGACTAAAAGTTTTGATTTAGATTATGATGCAAGAACTTATAGATTTGATGTAGCAAGAGATGCTTTAATTAAAGATTCTTCATTAGGAAATATAACGATAGATGGAACAGCTCCTGATTATGATATTAATATTGAACATAATGCTATAAATGATTATAATGATGAATCAATTGTAAACTGGGCAGTCAATAGCCAATATAAATTTCAAGCTGACGGTACTACTTTAGGAGGATCTGGTCCTAATATTTCTTATGAATTTGTTACTCAGGAGTTAGCTTCTAATTTTAATTTAGGTAATACTTCAGCACCACCACATATTGCTGTTAACACTTGGACAGCTATAGATGGACCAAGTACATTAGATGTACTTAATAAAGATGGAAGTAATAAATTAATTAATAGAGTAGGACAATTTAAAAACTTTGCTTCTCAATGGGCACATAGTAACTTTGTAGGTTATTCAAGAGGAGAAACCTATAGATTTGCTATTGTGTTTTACAACAAAAAAGGAAGCGTATCATTTGCAAAATGGATTGGAGACATTAGATTTCCAGATGTTGAGGATGGATTCCCATTACAGAATACTATTTCAGGTATACCTTATCTCTATTCTTTAGGTATTAGATTTACTGTAGATACTACTTCTATATTAGATCAAATAAGTGGCTTTGCCATTGTAAGAGTAGAAAGAAATGAAGAAGATAAAACTAAATTAGGATCTGGTATATTAATGAATTTTGATATACAAGATCCTGATGATGAGAATTCTATTATTCAAAGATGGCAAACTACAGGTCCTGAAGGAGGTACTTTTCCTGCTGTTGATAATGATGTAGATATTGTAGGTTCTGTTGAATCAGGTAATTTGCATTTAATGGATAGACCAGGTTTTGGAGCTATTGCAGCTGCTAACCCTGGAGTTAGAAGGTTCTGTACTATGCTGAGTCCTTTAGGTCAATTTTATGCACCAGATTTCAAAACAGGAGATTATATAAGGACAAGAGCTTTTTATAGTTCTAGAGCTTATAAATATGGAGGTGATACTTCAGGATCTCCTTCTGACTCAGATTATGGTTTCTCTTATAAATTAGCTGCTTATGTACCTAATGACAATTATGAATTATTTGAAATTAGAAAACTAAGAGTCCTTAGAGGAGGAGAGTTTATCTTTGGCTCTGATTCTTATATGTCAGATGAAGCTCCAGGTAACAATCTAATGAATGCTTCTTATTCAAGAGAAGGCGGAGGAGCTAATGAAGAAGTACCTCTAGGTGTTGGACCTCAAAAGATGTCTTTTATTTTACATAGTACTCCTACTATACCTAACAATTCTGGTGATCCTGCTTTTGAAGCATCTTGGATTGGAGAGTGGAATGCTGAATCTAGTATAGATTTTGCTGGTACAGATATTACAAGTACTGTGTTTAATTTTAAAGAAATAGTATATGCTAGATATTTGACATCTCAGTATGGTGGTAATACATATGTGAATAGAAGCACTAATCAATATATATCTACAAATCATTATCAAGTAACAGAAGATACTACTAATCCAATATATACATTTAGTGTATTTGGAGGAGATACTTATGTAAATTATTATGATGATGAGCAAATAGAACAGTATAGAACTCCTGATACTGTTATAAATGCGCCATATAAAGGCCCTGGAGACAATAAGTTATCAGTAGCTATATGTTTCCCTGTAGAGTCTCCTTATAATACAAATTATAGGCCTAGGAGGCATTGGGCTACTGATAGAAATGGAAGTGATATGGGTTCTTATTCTGGTTATATTTTTCCTTACAATAAAGTATGGCTTCAAGAAAATTCCACCGAAGAGAAATACTTTGCTAAAGATTTCTTATTTAGATTTACAGAGGAGCACCCACATCAATTATGGGCATCTGAAGAAAAGATAGATGGAGAATTAATTGATAGCTGGAGAATATTCAAGATAGCAAATGCTACAGAAGTAGAAGGTATTTATGGTCCTATTAATAGAATTATAAACTTTAAAGACAATCTATACTTCTACCAAGATGCTGCTTTTGGAGTTGCTTCTATAGATGAAAGAAGTTTAATAACCGATGAATCAGGACAACAACTTACATTAGGTACAGGAGGTGTGTTTCCTAATTACAGTTATATATCTAGAAATACTGGTAGCATTCATCAATTTGGAGTAGTTGCTTCAGAAAATGCTTTATATCATTATGATGCTAGACTAAAGAAGATTTATCAATTTTCTGGACAACTAGGAAGTCTATCTGATTTAAAGGGAATGAGTAGTATGTTTGACAATGATATTAATGGGAATATACTTAAAAAAGATAAGACACTACAAAGAACTAATGAAGGACCTATAGGTATTCATAGTGAAGTTGATTTTAGATATAATAGGATTCTTTTCACCTTTCTTAATAGAGAAACTGTATTAGGAATTGAAGATTATTCTCCTACAGCTAGTATCTATGTGTTCTCTGTAAATGATATAGTTTATCAAAATGGAATCATTTATAAAGTCTTAACTAACTCTACTATAGAGTCTGATGATTTGATATTAGCAGATTATCCTTTAGTGTTTACTTCTATAAAAAGAAGTGCTAATGCGGATCTAACAATTAGTTACAATGAAATGATTCAAGCATTTGAGTCTTTTTATGACTATACTCCAGGTTTATATTTACAAACAGGTAGAAGACTATTGTCAGCAAGTCCTTTCCAGTTGAATAGAGCCTTTATTCATAATGTAGGGAATTACTGTAAATATTATGACCAGACAGAATCTGACTCTATTATACATACTATATTAGGAATAGGAGGTAATAGTATGAAAATATTTAACAATATTCAGTTCTTGAATGAAGTATATAATAGTACCAATGGTGATATATATAATGAGACTTATTCAATGTTGAGATTTTATAATGAATATCAAGATACAGGTAATATAAATCTACTTCCAGATGTTAATATTAAAAGAAGAATGAGAACCTGGAGAACTATCATACCTAGAGATATGACAGATGGTAAATCTAGGATGCGCAATGCTTGGTTACATTGTGTAATGACTTTTAATAATAACAACAATAAAAGAAATGTTTTACATGAATTGACATATAGTTTTACACCATCTCAATTCTAGATTTATATTTTATAAATCATTAATACATAATGACATACAAACTAAAATTAGAAGGGGAAATATTTTGTATTTCCCTTTTTTACTTTTACATTTGTATAACCTACTATTAAAAAAATTATTTATGGCAACTAAGAAAAAAGATAAACCCAAATTTGAGTCTCTCAAAATAAATGAAATAGCTTATATTACCAGTCTTGCTGATGGAGGAGTACTTCCATATGGTCAAATTGGTAATGCATTAGGTAGTATTGTAGAAGGTATTCCTGCTCAAGAAGATAATGATTTATATAGAATCAATAAAGGTAAAATGGTAGGTTCTACAGCATTAAGAGGTGCTGGACAAGGTGCTTCTATTGGCTCTAATCCATTGTTAATGGGTTTAACTGGAGGACTGAGTGCTCCTATTGGAGCAGCTGCGGGAGCTATCACAGGTGGAATTATTGGTAAAATTAAAGCAGATGATCAGCAGGAAGCATTAACAGATTCTTGGAAAGAAAATGTTTATAATGAGAACATGGTAACTTCTCCTTATTATGCACTAGGGGGTTCTCTTAAAGATATGTATGAAGATGGTGGTGCAATCCCTAATCAGGAAATTGTAGATATCAATGGTCCTAAACATTCAGAAGGAGGTATTGAAATGGCTAATAATGCAGAAGTAGAAGGAGGAGAAACTAAAGTAGGAGATTATATTTTCTCTGATACTTTAACTTTGTCTGATGGTAAAACTACATTTGCTAAAGAATCTAAAAAGATTCGTAATAAATATAAAGAAAGAGAAGGTGATGGACCAGCAATGAAATCTCAAGCTAAAGATTTAACTTTACTAATGGAAGCTAATGAGCAAGCTAGAATTGCTAAAGAACAAGAAGAAGCGCAATTACAATCAGATTTAGAAGCAGACTATCTTGAATATGGTGGTTCTATCGCTATTAATGATGATGGATTTCTTGAAGCAGATACAGAACTTCAAGATAAGATATATGAATCTGCTAAAACTAGAGGATTTAAGCCTAATGAATACATGGCTAAATTATTCAAATGTGGAGGCATGATGTCTAAGAAGAAAATGGCTGATGGAGGTCTTATGCCAGATCCTCCCCCTGAAAATGTGGAAGATCCATTAGATATGGAAGCTTATGCTAATCAATGGAAAGAGTGGGAACCAGTTACTCCAGGTTTACCTGATCCTAAATCCTTTATTGGTAACTATACTATTAATGTGAATGGTAAAGGAGCACCGGGAGTTAATAACCCAAATGCTATAACAGATATTAAGATACCTTATAATAGTCAAGAGGAATATAATGCTATTAGAAAGGGAGTAGTAGGAATTAAATCCTATGAAGACTACGCTAAAAGTCCTTACTATAAAAGTAGATTTGCACTAGGAGGACCTCTAGATGGGGTAGATCCAAATGTATTGACTTCTTTAGCTCAAGGATATAATACAGATCTTGCTGATCTAGCAACATTTGATGATTATATGAGTACTAGAAATCTAGGAATAGGTAATCCACTTGAAAGTCCTGTACAACCTAATGCTATTATTAATAACCCAGGAACTGTAGAACCTGTAGGAACTACTTCTCCAAATATAGTTGATGAAGACCCAAGACAATCTCAAAGAGATAATATTAAAAAGTTATTCTCTTTAGAAGGTAATGAAGAAGAATATGGTTTATTAGCATCTAATTTACCTGCTTTAGATAATACACTTAAAAGTTTAAATCCAGCAGTAACTAATTTCAATAGAGTAGATCCAGAAGAAGTTGATTTATCTAGACAAAGACAATTAACTGAGAGACAAGGTACAATTGGTAGAAATATTAATAGAGAAAATATTAGAGGTAATGCTACTAGTTCAGGTCAAGCATTATCAGCTTTAGCATCAGGTAATGCAGCTATTACAGAATCTTTGATTCAAAGTGATTTACAAAGTTTGATGAATGAGGAAACTACTAATGTAGGAATTAGGAATCAAGCTGACCAAATGAATACTCAAATAGGCAATCAAGAAATAATTGCTAATGAACAAAATAATGCTATGGCCCAATCTATTGGAAATATGGCATTAGCTGATATGGGTAATAATTCTCAAGGTTATATGAGAGATAAAAAGTTAACTCGTGAAAACTTGAGACAAAATGAAAGAGTTATGTCTATTGTAAATCAATTGGCTCCAAACTATAAAATAGGAACTGATCCTAATACTGATGAAATGATAATTAAATTCATAAGTGATATGGATAGAACTACTTCAAATAATAAGAAATAATTATGGCCAGCACTAGCAGATTTTACAACCCTTCACGGGGAAATTACCAATCAATGTTTGTTCCAAATGTATTACCTACTGAATTAATGGTAGGTGCTTTAGGCGCAAGACAAAAGAAAGAAGACTTACAGAGAGCAGCTGCTGTAGAGTTAGGCAACTACCAAGAGAAAGCTTTACCTGGTTATGACACTGAATATGTAAAAGGTATACAAGGTGAGTTACAGAATTTTGCTGGTAACTATATCAATGCTGAGATGTCTTCTCCTGAAATGCTTAGACAATATCAGCAATTTCAGAGAAAGATTAAAACAGATCCTGGCTTACAGTCTGTAAGAGGTGCTGTTGCTACTCATGACCAGTATATAGATAGAATTAAAGAATTAGAGAAGCAAGGTGCAACAGAAGCAGCTGATGTCTTAAGATATGATTATAAACGTAGATATGGTGAATATACCAAGTCAGGAGGACAAGGTTATACTGGTGATATCTCCCTAGGAGATCCTTTAATTAGAGAAGGAGTTGATGTACAAGCTGAAGCTGAAAAGTACTTTGATGATATGAAAGCTAATGGCTATGAAGGAGCTAAATCTATAAGTGATGCTTTAGGTACTTCATATTATAAGGTTGGAAGTGAAGGAGTTAGTCAGGCTAGACTAGATGATAGAACTAGAAGTATGATTGATGGTATTTTACAAGCACCTGTAGGGCAACAACTTCAAAAAGAGTATGCAGTAAGAAAAGGTATTGCAGATTATGAAGTAGACAAGATGTCTGAAAGTGAAAAGAAAAACTTTCAAAAAGAATCTGAGAAATATGTATTAGAAAGAATGCGAGATATCTCAGGAGAGTTTGCTTATAATAAAACAACTACAGATTTAGCAGGTGCTCAAAATAGAATGGAACAAAGGAAATTTGAAAATCCTGAAGCTGTCATTATGGAAGGTACTCTAGGTGTTATGGATTCTCCTCAAGGTAATATGAATTGGGATGCTCAAATTAATAATGAGAATGCTTCACTTAAACAGTATTATAATAGTAAGGCTGAATATGAAAGAATGCTTAAATTAGATCCTAATAATGTTGCTTTGCAACAAGAGTATAATGGAATATTAAGAGACATTAAAGAAGCAGATAACAGAAAAGCTTTACTTAATAATGAGAAGTCTCAAGCTTGGAATCAAATGATGGCTAATAATCCTGAAGCTCAAAGATATCAGAAATTAGTTTTAGCTAAAGAACAGGAGTTACATGATAAGACTGGCTACTTAACTAGAGAGCAAGTAGCTAATCTAGAAAAAGCTAAAGGAACTAAAAGATATTCAGAATTAGTAGAACAGTATAGTAAAGGAGTTAAAAATACTTCTTCACAAGAAGCTTTGAGATTAGAACAGGAATTACAAGTTTTAAAATCAGGTTTGCAAAATACTATTGCAAAAGATTGGAATCAGTATTATACAGGAAATACCAATACTCAAAAACAAGCAGGTATTGTATCAGTACCAATGCTTCCAGGTAGTGTAGGTAAACAGGAAGAGACTTTTATTAATAATAATCCTACAGCTTATAATTATTATGATGAAAAAGGTAATCCTATTAAATTAACTGATAATCAAGGATTAAAAGCTTCTGATTTTAAATTAGGTTCTATTACACAAGAAGATTTTCAAGGTACTAATACTAATGGTAGAGTTGGTACAATGAAAAAAATTGTACAAAAGAAGGATAAAGATGGAGAGTTAGTATATAGATCTGATGGTACTCCTGAGACAGAAACAAGATTGATACAGGTAATTGCTGTTCCTAAGTCTGGTAATGCTACAGCATTTACTAAAGAACAATATGCTAATACTTATCTTAAATCAGCTGAAATGAATGTGAGAGCAGGTGATGTTGAAACAGCTAAACTTGCTAAAAGAGAAGCTTTAAAACTGTTAAATCCTGAGTTAGTTAAACAACTATATAATACACAATCAGAAGACTTTAAGAGTGGGGTAGTGACTTATAACGTAAATAATACTACAGATCCTAGAATTGCTAGAATGGCAGATGCAAATGGTAGAGTAACATTAGTAATAGAAAAAACACCACAAGGAAGAATTCAAGTAGAATCTACTAATAGAAGTGCTTGGGAGTCTCCTATTATATTCAATGATGTAGATGATGCTGTAGAAGGATTTACTACACCTATACAATAAAAGATGGCGAAACAAATAAAAGATACTCCTGAAAAGGCTATAGCTAAAACAGAGAATACTGTACAGAAGAATATTTATGAAAGATTAGATGCTGCTTCACCATACTCAGAAGGTACTAGTTTAAAGCCTTCTACAGTAAGGTATTCTTCTAGGTTAAAACCTACAGTAGAAAAAGTAAAAGAAGCTACAGGAAGGGAGTGGAATCCTCAAGATGGATTAAAAGAGTTAAGTACTCTTTCTACTAAAGTAGATTATGATATTGCAAAAACTAAAGCTGATGAACAAGGTTTATTTGGTGAATTAGGTGCTTTTGGTGCTCAAGCTGTAAGTGAAATAGGATTAGGAACACTTGAAGGAGTAGGTTATCTATTAGACTTTAAACAAAACTTTAACCTATTAACGGGTAATAAAGTAGAGTGGGATAACTGGTTTTCTAAAGCAATGAGTGGAGCTAAAGAAGAAGTTGCAGCTTGGGCCCCTATATATCAAGATCCTGGCAATGAAAATAGAAGTTTCTGGGAAAATATGTGGCAAGGTGATGGGTGGTGGGCACAAAATGGTGTATCTATTGCATCTACTGCCTCTATGTTTATTCCTGTGATGGGAGCTGTGAAAGGATTGTCAGCTGCTGGTAAAGGATTATCTTTATTAGGTAAAACAGCAAAGACAGCAGCGGCTACTAATAAGTTTGGAAAAACTGTAGGTAAAGGTACTAGATGGATTGATGAAGGAGCTAAACTTGGTAAAGAAGCTTTAGAAACTGGCAAACTTGGAAAAATAGGAGAAATAATATCTGATCCTAAGTTTGTAGCTAGTATTGGTGAAGGAATAGCTTCAGGTATTGTTTCCAGACATTTAGAATCTACTATAGAAGCTACGGGTACTTTTAGAGATAAATATGAGGAATACTTAGCTAAAGGTTTTACTCGTACTGAAGCTAATCAAGCAGCAGCTGAAGGTGCAGCATTTGCTTATAGAGAGAATATGGCTATTGCAGGAGTGGATATCCTTCAACATATATTAATAGGTAAAGGATTTAGTGCTAATAAAGCTATAAGTAGTGCTAAATTAGCTAAAGCTGAAGGAGCTTCTGTTGCAGCTGCTGTAGCTAGATCTGTAGCTAATCCGCTAACTCAATTTGTATCAGAAGGGTTTGAAGAGTACTATCAATTTGGTGTTGCAGAAGAATCAAAATATGTAGCAGATGTAGCTTTAGGATTAAAGAAACCTAGAGATGGAGGTATTGTGTCTAGACTACAAAGAAGTTGGAATGAGTCAGAAGCTTGGACATCTGCATTCTTTGGAGGATTAGGAGGTTTAGCTTTTTCTAGTATAGGTCCTAAAATTAAATCTTCATATGATAATCTATTTTCTAAAAATAGTGCTAACATGTCTGAAAGAGATAGAAGATTAGCAGAAGTACAAGAAAGATGGATTAATGTAAATAATAATGTAAAGGCTTATCAAGAAGCTGTAGAGAATAATAATGAAAAAGGTGCTGCTGTAATTAAATCAAGAATGGCAACAGATGCTGGTATTAGGGCAGCAGAAGCAGGTAACTTAAATGGATTACTAGATAGTCTTGAAAGACTTAAAAAAGCTACTCCAGAAGAAAGACGTCAGTATGAGATTGATGATGAATATATGGATGATTTTGTATCCAATATTGATGGTTTTATTTCTGATGCTAATGACGCAGCTCTTAAATATGAGAAGAATAGAAATATTTTTGATAATAATGAAAGAGGGATAGCATTAGCTAGACAAGTAACCTCATTGCAAATGACTCAGCAACATTTTCAGAAAAGAAAACCTGAGTTACAAAAAGAAATAGAAACAATTAATGCTACTATTCCATTCTATACTGAAGCAACACCAGAAGCACAAGGTTTATTTAATCAACTCTTACAAGTTAAAACCTTGGAGAGAGTTAAAACTATTACTGAAAAATCATTAGCTGAGACACCAGAAGATGAAGCTAAGAAGAAATATTTAGATGAAATAAATACAACTTTATCGGAAGTTAAAGAAATTGTAAAAGATATTCCTACATTGTCCACTAAGGATCAAGCTTTAATTGATTCTGTAAATTCAACTGAAGGAATTGAATTATCTAAACTAAAGTCTGAACAAGAACTTATTAATTATACATTAGCTACAATTCCTGGTCAGATTCAAGAATACCTAGGAATGAATAAAGCTACTGTAACTCAAGAAACTGCTAAACCAGTAAGTAATGATAAACAAAGTGAAATATTAGGAGATACAGAGCCAGTAAGTCAGAATAATGAAATATCTATAGCTTCTCTACAATCTAATCCTCAAATGCTCAATATGATTGAGATGGGGTTGAATAGTGGTGATATAAGTTTAGAAAGCTTTACTAAAGAAGTACAAGATTATATAATTTCTCAAAGAAATTCAAATTCTTCTGTTGATGTAGATGTTGATAATTCTTCAGAAATAGAAGAAACTTCTGAAGTAGAATTACCTGTTGATACAAATCCTGCTGAGAGCTTAAATTCAAATCATGAATTAGCAGTAGGTTATATTGATATGTCTGATATTCCAGATAATCCAACTACAGATAGATCTTGGAGACTTGGGGATGATAGAGAAGATATTTCTATTACTAACAAGGTAAATACTTTGGCTTGGAAATCTGTTAATAATAGTGAAACTAAGGAGTCAGAAAAAACACCTGAAAATATAGCATTATCTAATTTCTTAGAAAATCAACCAAGTTTATCTGATATTACTGTAAGATTTGATATAAATTATTCTTGGTTGAATAATAATAAAAATGATATTAAGTATAAAGATATTAGAGAGCAACTCAATAGTGGAAGTATTCCTTCTAATATAGGTGAAGTGCCTATTGTAGCTAATCTTTATAGAGATAATAAACCTATTATAGAGAATGATATTCAGTTACAGATGAGTTTGCATGATGACTCTTTCTTTTTTACTAAAGAAGGTACTCCATTAAGTGAAAATAGTGAAGCTCAAGCTCAAGCTACTAGAGATATAAAAACTAAAGTACTTCAAGCTATCAACGATAATGTACAACTTGAAGCTAAAGTTACTAGATTATCTAATGGTAATTTGAATATAATTCCTACTAAAGCTGGAGCTTATGCAAGAAATAAGATAAGTGACGTTTTAGGTAAAGATATTAGCACTATAGAGTTTATATATGGTGATGAAAATGAATATTATATTAATCCTTCTACTAAGAAAAGAGATAATAGATTGAATATATATACATCTTCAACAAAAGGAGCTATTTATGCTTTAACTAAGACTGCTAATGGATCTTATTTTCCTTTAAGACTTCAGTCTAGTAAGTTGACTAAAAGTGAGGCAGAACTCATATATGATATATATTATTATATTTTTGCAGAATCTTCTTCTACTAGTCCATATTCTGAAAGAGGAAATAATAACATTAGTGATGAACTAATTCAAACTATTAAAAGTAGTTCAGATCCTCGTATATCTTCTATATTAGATTATATTGGAGAGAGTGTTACTTATGATGAATTACTAAATCAATTAGTATTTTATGGTGCTAAAGGCTCTATTTATGGAGATAATAGACTTGAAATCTCTTTAGTTAGAAATGTACCTACATTATTATTTGGCACTGATGGTAAAATGACTCCTGAAGCAATGAGTTCTCCTGGAGTTAAAAATATATTGAAGCAAGCTTTTGTTAGTCACTTAATGGAATTTAGAAATAGACAAATTGATTCTAAGAGATTAAATGATAATAACTATAAACAGTATATAAATGATAATAATATTCTAACTTCTAATGCTGTTAAAGCTACAGAAGGACCTTTATTTGTACAACCTGTTTTAGAATTTGATTCTAATTATAATGTAGTTGTAAATAATGTTGAGCCAATAGAAGAAACAATTACAAATGATATATTGTTTCCTGAGATTGTAGAAGAGAGTACAGAAGAGGGTAACACAACAGATATAGAAGTGAAGATGGAAACTACAGATGATAAAATTAAGAAAGCTAAAGAGGCAAGAGCTTTACTTTTAGTAAATAAAAAAGATAAAGAGGCTTCCTTACAATTAGATAGTGATAATTTAACTATCTTTACCAATGAGAAGTTTTCACAATTCCTAAAAGAACAAAGAGTAAAAGATAAATCTTCTTCTCTATTGGAATTAATAGAATATTATAAAAAATGTAAATAATGAGTGTACCTAATTGTATAAATTTTAGTAACCCTACTTTAGCAAAATTAGCTACAGATTTTGGAGAAGTTTTAACAGCTAATATATTGGAAAATTATTTTCCCAATTCGATACCTACTATAAATGAATTCAAGACTGCTTTAGCTAGAATAAACAGACAAGTTTATTACTCTAATTCTTCAAAAGACAGAATTATTGCACCATTTGAGGAAATTAATAGAATTAATCAAGATGAAATTGCTACTATAGGTAAATTGTTACCTAAAGCTATAGCAATAGATTTAATTCCTTCTTATTCAGAAGTACTAAAAGGTGGATATATAGCTACAGCTAAGTTTCAAGATGGTATTATTACATTATCTTCAAATGCAATTCAAGGTACAGCTTTTCATGAGGCTTTTCATGCTGTATATAGAACTATGCTTAGTGATTCTAAGCAGAAAGCTATAATGAATCAAGCTACTAAGCTATATGCTAAACCTAATGATACTGTAGTTAATAGACTTAAAGAACAATATAATATCTCTGATGAAGAAGCAGTAATATTATCTTATGAAGAAATGCTTGCTGATGAGTTTGCTGAGTATATGAAAGATACTTCCTCTTATAATAGTTTAAATTCTGGAATAAGATCCTTATTTGATACTATTATACAATGGATAAAAAATGTATTTTCTAATAAAGTCTTAGTAAAACAGTTATTTGAAGATGTTGCAGCAGGTAAATTTGTTGATAAAGAGGTAAACCTGAGTAGATCTGTTACTCCAGCATATCAGTCTTTAAGATTTGAAGGTCTTACAGCTGACGAAGTAAGAGATATTACAAGACAATTAGCATACATTACATTAAAAGATATAGACAGTATCCAAGATATTAGAGATATTAATGGACAAACAGCTACAGAAAATATCAATTTACTTATTGCAGAAATTGAAGATAATATAGATAAACTTCCTTTTCCTGAGAAAACACAAGAAGTCCTTGATAAACTTTTAAATTATGAAGCTGAGCCAGATGAAGATGGTTTATATCCTTTAACAGATTTCTGGAAAGATAATCTTGTTTCTTATATGTCTGATAACTTAAACATTAAAGTTAAAAGTTCTTTAAATAAAGAGAAAAAGAAAGCTTTAGATGATAAGTTAGCAGATGAGGATGGAGAAGCTCAAGATGAATTAACTAATAAAGGTTTTCTTAAATCCTCTTTTGAAACTTCTGCTCAAGTAAATGCTACTTCTAATATTAAGTTCATGATTAGTTCTATTCCCAAACTTGATATTATAGGAGGTAAAGTAGTAGAACAAAGAAGTCAACTTACTGGATTTCCAATGTTTAATGATTTTGGTACAACATGGAATCTTATTCAGAAATCTTTATCAGGTATTGTTCCTTTACATGAAGTTAATGAGGAAGGCACAGTGGTTAAGATTACAGATACTTATGAGTTAATGGTTAATAAACTACTTGAAGATTCTATATCTGTTCCTGAGCTTAAATATGTATTAGATAGATTAAATAAAGCAGATGAATCAGTTAGATCTGAGTTTACATCTGTTTTTTCAATGCATAAAGGTATTTATCAAACTCTATTGATTGATAAAGGTGCAGCTGTACAAACTAAGATTACTACTGAAGATGTAGAGTCTAAAGAAAGAGCTATTCTTGAAAGATGGGGAGCTGAATTTGCTTTAAAGTTTGGAACTAAAGAAGGAAGACAATTAGTTTATAATCAAGAAGCAATCAATAATTTTGCAGAAGTTAGAAGTGCATTGCAAGAAAGTATCAATAATGACTTAAGAAATAAGAATTTAACCACTACTACTAAAAAACTATTGGTAGGTACATTTAAGGCTTTAGGTATTACTTTAGATAGTAAGACTTACTTACATATGTTTAATGAAAGAAGCTTCGAAATAGAAGATACTGATGATAATAGAGTGCTTATTGCTGTAGATAGTATTGTCAATGATATTATTAGAGCTACTAATACTCTAGTAGGCGCTGGAAGGAACTCTAGAAGAGAAGGAGAACTTAATGAAACTACTAATCAGATATTAGATGAGAAATCTGTATTTAAAAATATCTTTGCTAGAGCAGAATCTATATTTGATAATGTAAAAGGAGAAGCTATGTTTAGAAGTGCTGGTGGACCTACTTGGGTCTATCAGGATCATAATTCTATGTCATTAATTCAAAATCAGATTAATAATGGAGATTTAACTCATGTAAACAATTTATTAAATAGTCATTATTCTAAGTTTTCTTTATGGGCTAATACTTTAGCATCTAATCCTGAAGCTAGAAAAAACTTTAATATTATTTTATATGGTAATAATAAAGTAGAAAATGCTCAAGATGCAGGGTCTAAAGCAAATGACTTAAAGAAGTTTGACCAGTTGCATGATGTATTACATAGACAACTTAATGGAACTTTTATAGGTTTAGCTGAAGCAGATAAGGGACAGCAGAGTTATATTAAAGGTTTTTCTTTGATTAAATCTGGTATTATATCTACTGGATTAGTTCCTGAGTTTACTAATGCCAATCCTGTAGCTATTAAAGTGTTTATGGGATACCTTAAAGGAGAAATAGAAAGAGCTAGAGCTGCTAAAATAGCTTTATATGGAGATTCAGCTAATGGTATTCCACCTTTAGCAGAAGAAAAACTTATTCCTAATTATCATTATTACATAGATCCTAGTGGAGTTAGACAACCTGGAGGAGCTTTTTACAGCTATATATTTCCTAATATTGATCCTAGGGAACTAGATTTAGTTGACGATGCTGGTAACTATTATCCTACTGAATCAGTTGAAAACTATGATAACAATATTAAACTTATAGAGTACATCAAGAATTCTTTAATTTCTAACGTAAAGAAAGATATTAAAGACTTTAAAAATGCTGGAATTATTGGCGTAGAAGGTGGCGCATATATAAATAAGCTTATCAGTCCGGAATTATTAACTAATAGAAGTATAGTAGCAACTCTAGGAGATTATAGTATTAATGCCTTAATAGGTAATATTGAGTTTACTATGATGTTTACTGGAGATCCTGCATTTTATAAAATGAAACCTAAATGGGATAAACTAGTTGATGGTACTTATCAAATGAAACCTTGGGCACAACAAGATCACTTTAGTGATTTTATGAAGAGGATTCCAGCTGCGGGAGCTTCGGGAAAACTTGCTAGGATATTCAATAATAATGATGGTAGTGCAGCAGTTAGAAGTACTTATAGTTCAGCTGTTATAGCTAATATCATGACCCCTTCTACTTATTTTGGTAATGATGATAACATCAGAAATATTGTAGATAATCTTAATAAATTTGATCTAGGTGTAAAATTAGATTATGAAGATATCAAAGATTTATTAAGTAGTTATAAAACTATTAATCAAACAGATGCTCAAGCTTGGATTAGTTTAAAGACTTATAGAGAAAGAATGAGAGCTTATGGTAGATGGAATCCTGCTAAAGAATCTGTATACCAACAGATTATAGATAATGAAATAGCAATAGCAGAAGGAAAACAAATAAAACCTTTATCTTTTGCTGATACTTCATTATTAATGCAACCTCTTAAGACAGTTCATTTTCAATTAAAGAAAACTCCTGGAGGCATGATGGTTCCTCACTTTAATAAGCAATCTGAAGCTCCTTTGCTTCCTTTTATGACTAGAGGTACTGAATTAGACAATCTGAGAGTAGCTATGGATAATAATGATATTGACCATGTTATTGTATTAGATGGTAAGAAAGTAGGAGGTAATGGTATTACTCGTATAACTGATGAAAATGGTAGAATTAAAGCTACTAATGAAATTACATTTAATCCTACTCAACTAGACTATAGTAATTTATTCTTACAACAAGATTTAACTCCACATGGAGTAGGTCCTACAGTAGTAGGTTCACAGACTACAAAGAATATCTTAGGTACAGTTAATATCAATGCTAAATACCTAGATGGAACTCTAGAAGGTGTACAAGCAGCGTTTGCATTAGAAGATGCTATTGCTAAGTTATCTGATTTTGGATTAAAGAATTTTCAGAATTCTATCGGTTATGACGATGGTATTTGGGAAGTTGATGAAAAGACTGGTAGAAGAAAAGTTATCAATAAGATTATTGATATGCTCAGAGGAGAAGTATCCGATAATCAAATTGAAGCTTTAGAGAAAGGTATTATACCTGATGCTTTGACTATTCCACAAAAACTTCAAAGTAAGATTAGCTCTTTGAATACTAAGTCTGTTGTTAAACTTAAGCAGAATGGAGGGGCTTTTATTCAATTGTCTAATTTTGGATTTATTGGTAGTGAAGTAACTATGTCTGATGAGGTTAAAAACGGTATTATTTGGTTTCAAGAGCCACAGAAACAATTAGAACCTATGCAAATGAATGCCGATGGTACTACTTCTGCTGCTAAAGTTTTGTTACCTTATAATACTTTGACGAAGCTTCTGTCTGATAAAGGTATAGATATAGCTAATATGTCTTCAGAAGACATCATGAAACATATTAATCCTAATGTATTGAAAGGTCTATCTTATAGAATTCCTAATCAGGCAGCTGGGTCTAATGATGCTTTTGAAATTGTAGGTATATTACCACCACAAGCAGGAGATACTATTGTAATGTATTCAGAAATTACAGCTAAGACAGGATCTGACTTTGATATTGATAAAGCTTATATAATTCTACCAGAATTCTATTGGGATGATAAATTAAAACAAGTTAGATTAATTCAATATGATCCGAATAATGAAACTGAAGCAGGATTAAAGAATAGAAGATTAAGTATTATGAGAGAAATTCTTCTTAATCCTTTAGCTTATCTTGATGTAATGGCTCCGCTTGATAATGATTGGTTTGAAATATTAGCTAAAAATCTATTTAAAGAAGTTAAAGATATTGGTGATATGTCATTCTTTAGAGGAGTTACACAACTCAATAATAAGAATACATTTGATATGGCTAAAAATCTTGTAGGTTCTATTGCTAATGTATTGTCTCATCATAATGCTTCTAAGGCTTATAGATTAGGTTTAAGAGAATATCTTGGTAAAGGTACTATAGTAGATGGCAGGACTCAATTTGATACTAATGCTGAAGGTTTATCATTTGATGAAGATGGTAATTCAATAGCTATTACATTAAGTGCATTTATGAATGCTATTGTCGATGCTGCTAAAGATCCATTTATTGCTAGATCTAATATTAATATGAAGACTGCTAACACTGCTTTTATGTTAGCTAGAGCTGGTGTAGAAAGGGAATGGATTGTTGCATTTATAGGTCAACCTATTCTAAGAGATTTCATTGAATTAATGGATAATACTGAAAGTAGATTCACTGATAAATCTCAAGGAGCTTTAGATTTAGTATTAAAGAAATATGGTATTAAATATGAAGCTAAAGATATTCAGAAATTAAATCTTAAGAATGAAGATGGTAATGTTACAATTAGTACTCAGGTTCTTATTGATAGCATTAATGGACAACAACTAGATTTAGAAACTAATAGTAGAATTCTTGGTCAATTCTTGCAATGGAGAGATAATGCTAAGTATCTTAATGAAGCTTTGAAGGTTAATAAAGTAGATGTTGAAGGTTCAGGAGGAAGTATGCCTGAGACAATGTTAATGTATAACTCATTCTTAAAAGTAGTTAAAGACAATGTTATTGTCAACTTTGATAAAATGATGGGTTACAATATTATTGATGGTTATATTGTATGGAATACTGAAGGGCCTAAGTCAATGATGGGAACTTATTTTCAAAATGCTGTTCTCAAATATAGAGAAGCTTTTGAAGGTTTCTTCTTGTCTACTTCACCAGCTGTTGAAAGAAGTATTAATAGAATAGCAGCTAGATCTGGTTATACATTCTTGACTAATAATGAAGCACATATGGATATTACTAACAAGTTAAGTAATGAGTTACAGGGTTTAATTAGAAGTAAATCAGATGTGTTTAATATTAGTATGGATGAGGTATATGATATATTCTATGGTAATGATACTAAGAAACCTATGTATCAGAGATTATTAGAAGCTAAGCAAGATCCTAATCTCAAGAATAATCTTCTAGTTAAGTCATTAGAAGTAGAAGCACCTAAAGGTGACTTACCCGGTAAAGTATTATTACCTAATAATGAGACTACTAAGGATGCGGCTGACTTCTTGTTTATAGCAGGAGAAGAATTACTTCTTAATGATAAAGAATTTGCAGAAGATTTATTTAAATATTCTTTCTATAGTACAGGATTTAATAGTGCAATGTCAAGTTTTCATTCTCACATTCCTTCCACATGGTTAGATGCTAATGGATTTACTTCTGATATTAAAGCTATGTTAGATAATGTTAATAATGATATCAATTATCTTGAAGAATATGAAGATACTATTATTCAAAATCTCTATATAGATAATAAGCTTGTTCCTACTGTATCAAATAAAGACATACAAACTATTAAATTCATAGATTCAGAGACTAAAATTAATACAAAAATAGCTTTTAAGTTAACCCAAAGTGAAAGTAGCCAAGGTTATATAGCAGGAATGAGCGGAAACAATACTGTTTATAAAAGATTTGTAAAAAGACAAATTAATTTAATGCGAGACATAGGAGGAGAATTAGTTGATTCAGGTGAAAAAGTTAATTATCTTTATCAACTACAGGGATATCTTAAAGATAATGATGGTAATTCTTCTGCTATATATGTAAGAATAAATACTAAAGGTATTAATGAGAGAGGTATTAGAGTTAAAGAATTCTCTACTGAAGATAAATCAGTGTTTACTAAGAATAATATGTCACCCCAGGAACAAGGGATTAAATCTATACTAATGCCTTATTTTAATGGTTTAGATATCAGCAATGAAATTCCTACAAGTGAATATGTAGAAACTATTGCTACTGAAGATACTCAAGATACTGAGTTACAAGAACAAGTTAGATACTGTAAAGGATTAATATAATATGATAGTAAACGGAATTGTGTGTCCTACTAATAGATTAGCTATGGACCTTCTAGTAAAGAAATATAATGGAGATGAGGTTGCTGCCATGAAAGAATGGAAAGAAGCTGGATATGAATTTTCGCAAGATATTCTAGCTCAAGCAGCAGCGTTAAGTGAGGTAACTGAGTTAGAAGAGGATTTATCTGTAGATCCTCTTTTAGCTAAGGAACATGAATTTCTCACTAATGCTAAGTCTCTTCTTACTGCTAAGATTGACAGAATACAGAAAACTCTTAAGGATAAGAAGAAAGGTGAAGAAGGTTTAACTAGGCTTAAAGAGTTACTAGCTGAGTTTGATACACTAGATGAGACTAATGGTAAGCTTATCATTAATAGATTCCTCATAGCTGCTGATAGAATGTCATCTAGTTCTGAAAAGTTATTTAAAGACATTAAGGAAGGTAAAAAAGGGGCTAATCCAGCTTTTATGCAGAGAATGGTAGAATATACTGAGTCTCTTAATATTGTTAGTGAGATTAGTGATGAATTACTTGAAGATGAGACTCTAGTAGAACATAAGCAAACAGTTAAAGATATTTTAGCAAGAATTAGGAAAGTAAAGAAAGATTATTTAGAAATCTTTCAAGATCAAACTGCTAAAAAGGCAGCAGGTTCTTTTAAAAAGATTCAAGCTAAAAGAAGAGAAGAATATGGAATAGAGTATGATAGAAACTTTAAGAGAGATGATATATCTAAAGGTTTATCTCCTAAGCAAGTAATTCAAGCCAAGAAAGAATACATTGATAAAAAAATGATTCTTAATGCTAAACAGATTGAAGCAGATACTTTTAACTATGTTAAAGAGATGCTTAAAAGAACTACTGATATATCCACTATAACTGAATGGGTTGTCAATCCTAAAGATATGAATCATGATATCATGAGTTTAGCTACCGAGTTTTTAGATAAACAAGATTTCAGAATTAGAAATTCTAACTATGATAAATTACATGAAGCACAGTCTTTATATGATGAATATGTGAAGCAAGTTGGTTCTTCTAGTGATATGAAGAAATTATATGCTCCTATTCTAGAGAAGAATCCTGACGGAAGTGTAAAGCCTATTATTATCAATCAGAATTCACCTGGATGGAAACAGTTTAAAAAAGACAATGAAGGTAATGCTATATGGAATTTCCAACAATTTCTAGCTAGAGTAGTAAATGAGAAAGGTAAAATTGTTCCTAACTTTGCAAATATTGGATTTCAATTACCTAAAATAAATAAATCTTCTTTAGAAAGAATGCAATCTAATGGTGTCTGGCATACAATTAGAGAGAAGTATTTAGATTTTTCTAAGCTTAGAGGTTCAGATACAGAATTTGGAGCTTTGGAATATGTAGAAGATGAATCAAGTAATAGCAACAAGATTAAAGTAATTACTGATGAAACAGGTAGAGAAAGAGAACTTATTCCTATTCATTATAGATATAAAGTTGAAGATGAGGATTTAAGCTATGATGTATTATCCTCTATTCTACTTGATTATGACAATAGTCTTAAATATGAAGCTAAAAGTGAAGCAGCTGTATTCTTACAGGGGTTAAAAGATTCAGTAAAAGAAGCAGATATTATTCAAACTACTTCATTTAGACAGAGACTTAAAGTTAATAGAAATGATAAGGTAGTAACTAGAAAAGGAGAATCTAATCTTGAGAAAGCAATAGATAATCTAATTAGGCACAGAGTATATGGTATATCAGTAGAAGGAGATCCTAAGCTAGTTAAGACTATGAATGTTATTAAATCTTATACTTCCTTAGTAGGCTTAGGTTTAAACGTTTATGCTGGCGTTACTAACTACTTACAAGGTACAGCTATGAACTGGCTAGAAGCTACTGGGAATTCTACAGGAGCTTATAATAAAGATAATCTTCTTAACGCAGTTGTTAAGTATCAGAATCCTAAAGACCTTACCGATAGATTAGCAGATACTACTCGTAGAGTACCTATTAGTAGAGTGAACTTGCTAATGGAAATATTCAATCCAGGTTCTGAACATTATTCAGTCAGTAATGATGCTTTTATCCAAGATAATGTTATAAAAAGAAAAGCTAATACAGGAGCTTTAATGGTAATAGATTCACTGGGTCAACATGCTTTACATGCTAATCTTATGTATGCTATACTAGATAATATTAAAGTATTGAATACAGAAGGTTCTTATCTAGATAAAGATTTTAAACCTACAAAGGATAGATCTAAAGCATTATCTATAGATGAAGCTATGTATATAGAAGAAAATGGTAGAATGGCTGTAGATCCAAGAGTATATGCTACTGAGAGAACTAATGGCGTATCTGTAGATGATTTGCAGCAAATATCTGGAATTATAAGAAGAACAGCTAGAGATTTATATGGAAATTATGATTCTAATAATAAATCTAAGATCCAGAGAATGGCTGTGCTTTCCTTAGCTACCCAGATGAGAGGTTGGTTAGTGCCTGGAATTCAAAAGAGATGGAGAGGATTAGGAACTGCAAATAGAAGTTTACAAGACTTAACTATTGAACAACGAAGCTTTAATGCTGAAACTAATGAATTTGAAGAAGGTATTTATACATCTACTATTAGATTCATTACTCAATTAGCTAAAGAGTGGAGAGGATTAAAAATGGAGATGGTTGCTGAGAATTGGAATAATTTAACAGATCAAGAAAAAGCAAATATTAAGAAAACTGTTTATGAAGTAGGTACATTTACTTTAATGGTAATAGTCTCAACTCTATTAGCTGGAGATGCAGACGATGAAGATGATAATAAACTTTATTTAGCTTATTTCGCTAGAAGGATGTATTCTGAATTAAGCACTTATACAAATCCTAAAGAAGCTATTAGAACTTTTAAGAATCCTATGATGTCTGTAAGTACAATTAATAACGGATTAGATATATTGATCCAGCACATAACAGACTTAGGTAGTGTAGCCTTTGGTGGAGAAGCTGAAAGATATAAACAAGGAGATAGAAAAGGACAATTAAAAGCTGGGAAATTATGGGAAGATATGATTCCTGTATTAAATCAAAATACTAAAATACAAGATAAATATAATTTCTTAGTGAAGTCAATGTAACGGAAGGTAAAAAGGGGGTAAAACCCCTTTTTTATATTACACTAAATATAGCTTCTACTACTTGTTTATTTTCTGAATTTGATAATTCATTTTTAAAGTAATTATTTAACTCTTCAATAGTACTGCTTTCATCAATAATAATTGAATCACCTTCTTTAATCTTAAAAGTTCCTTTTATTGATGTAATTTTTCCATCTCTGTCCATTTCTCGAACCGTACTGTTAAATGTAGATGCATTAGTTAGAGGATATGTACTTACACGATGATTCCCAATAGTGTTACTTAACAATTTATATACAAAATCTTTTAATAATGTACTATGTAGCTGTTTTTCTTTAAGCGTTTTGATTATAGCCATGAATTTCTCAGAAGTTTCTAGAGTCATATTCTTAACGTCGTATTCAATCTTAAAGTCAATAGGGATAATTATTTCTAGTTTTTTACTCATTACCATTTAATTTTAAATTCTTTTCCATTCATTTGTTCTAATATTTCATTTGTTTTAGTAAAATGTTTACATCCAAAGAATCCACCATGCGCTGATAATGGACTAGGATGTACAGCTTCTAAAATATGATTAGAATTAAAGATCCATTTCTTAAACTGTTTAGCATGATTGCCCCATAGTAAATAGATTATTCCTGTTTTCTGTTGAAGAACTTTCATAACTTCTATAGTAAATGGCTGCCATAAAGCAGTATGAGATCCAGGTTTACTTTGTTCTACAGTTAATGCTGTATTTATCAACAGTACTCCTTGTGCAGCCCAATCATCTAAACAATATTTATAATCTATTTCTAAATTTAAACCTTTATAATAATCATCTTCGACTTCTTTCAAGATATTAGTTAATGAAGGAGGTCTTGGATAATCTACTCCAGAGCTAAAAGCTACTCCTGTAGCATGCTTAGGTGTATGATATGGGTCCATACCTAGTATTACTACTTTTACTTCTTCTAAAGGAGTTAATTGAAAGGCTCTAAACATATTTTTAGCTGATGGATATACATTAGTTATCTTTCTAGCTTTTAATACTGATAATCTGATTTTTTCCATTTCGTCAGTTTCTAGAAAATGTTGGAGAGACTTAAACCAGCCTTCTCCTAAATTTTCTAGATAAAAATCTCTCACAGCTTGAGTCATTTCTTTATTTGATATTTTAAATTCTTATTCTTAAAAAAAGCATCTACATATCTAAGACTACTATGGTCAAAATTACCATGTGTAGGGATAGCCCAGCTATAATAGCCTCCTGGCTGTTTTTCTACAATAACAGGTTGTTCAATTATTACTTTTATCATTTAGTTATATATTTGTATAAATAAATCTCATTAATTGGAACAAAACTACTCATTAGTTCATTTCCTATGGGTATTCTAGCTCCTAAGTCTCTTTCCATAGCTAGTCTTCTACTTTCAGCCTTATATAAAGTTTCTTTAATAGGCTTTTGATTTCCATGAAACTCAATAATTCTTTCTTTGGCTGACTCGGTAATAGTAGAATATCTACCTTCTAATATTTTATTAATATCATTATTATCTTTTGGTAATTCAAATTTGTACATAGTGTGATAATTATCCACTTCTATTACACTTTGAAACCATTTGTGATTTCTTAATTCTTCTTCAAATTCAAGAAAAGATATTGAACCATCAAATCTATATAATAAATAAATACTGTCTCCATAATCTCCATCATATTCAGTTCCTACGAAAGAATTTACAAAGACAGTATTCCATTTGAATGATTCTCTATTGTGACCTAAAAAAGGCAAAAGAAAAGTACTTGTTTTAGTTATTTTCTCATGGGTATATAAATAATACCCTGGTCCAAATACTGCATGGCAACTTTCTTTTTTAATAGATTGTATTTTATATTTCTGTTTATCAATTTTTAAGTTATCGTTAATTTTAATTCGAAAGTTATCACACTCAAGTCCTATAAGAATCTTGTCTTTATCATATACTTCAAAATCATCGTGTATAGGGCCTATAAATATTGCTCGGCTACTTAATACATTAATTTTGATTAATGTTCCATTAGAATTCTTCAGTACTTTCGTTGTCATGTGTTGTTTGAAATTTAAAAGGTGTAGGTAGTTCAGGTATATAACCAACATTTGTATAAAAATCTATAGGTTTTCTTAAGATATAGACTTGTTTAAATACCTTTGTAAAATTATGAATACCTTCTCCTAGACCATATGTTTGTATGTATTGTTTTAAACATGTTTGATAATAATGCTCTAGAGTTTTACAATCTTTTAATATTAATTCTGACTTTACTTTTCCTATTCCTTTTAATCCTTTTATATTATCCCCCGCATCACCTTCCAACAATTGTTTGAATAGAAAATGAATAGCTTCATTATTAGAAGTTACTCCTCTTTCTACTTTTTTGTAATCATAATGCTCACCAGCAATCTGTTTTTTAACATCTTTATCTGGTGAGCAATTGATATATTTATATTTCTTTGGATTAACTTGATTAAACATCACTAAACCATTCATATCATCAGCTTCTAAGCCTTCAAAAGATAATGCATTATACTGCTCTTTTAAATAACTTTTCAAAGTCTTTAAATATTTTAAATCACTTATAGGTCTATGTGCTTTATACTGATTATTAATATTATGTCTGAAGTAAATACCTTCAGATATGAATAAATAGTAGCTAGATGCACCAGTTTTAATTCTAATTGATTCTATTATAGAATCAATATTTTTAATACTAGTAGAAATATTTTCTTTACTACATATATAGCATAAAGAATCACCATCAATAACAGCTACTGTTTCTAACATAATACGAGATCTATAGAATTTTTAGAATTTAATTTTTGTATAGTTTCTTCGAAAGATAAGAATTCATCACTTACATTTTTAAGCCATTCTTTCTTATCTTTAATAGTTTTTAAATTGGGCTTTTTAATATAGGAACATAATGCTTGTTTTGTGTCTCTTAATTCAACAAAATCTGTTATTCCTGACTTTTCATAAAGAGGCTTTATTGACTTTATATAATGTCTTTTAACTACCTCTAAATCTTTTTCATGTAGTAAATCTGAAGAAACAATAACACTAAATGCTTGAGGCAAAGGTGTTTCACCCAAAAATAAACATTTTCTGACATATTCAACGTAATCTCTTTTAACACATAATGTTATTAAAGGATTAAAATGTGGAACACCATCAATATATTTATCTAAATAGATCATATTACGGTAAGCTACTAGATTTCTAAATCTCCAACCATACGTTCCAGATAATTCTTCTGTAAACTGCTTTATTAAGCCTGTATATGATTGAGTAGTACCAGGATTCATACCAGATAAATGATAATAATTTTTATCTTGTACTTGTTTAATTAAGTTTTTATGAAGTAAATCAATTACTTTATTTGCGTTAGTTTTAGTTTTAATATCTCCTACTTGATAAATTCTAGTTAGTGCAGATAAAATATAACCATCTAATTCAGAACTTGTAAATTTCTTATACTTATCTAATACAATTTTAGCGAATTGATTCTTATCAAATCTTTTAGAATAATTATAACTTTGACCAAAGAAAATAAAAGGAATATATTCTTTATCTGAAGTAAAAATAATATTACTTTTTAGATATCCTTTGGGAATTTGAAAAATAGATCCTATAGGATTCTTATTGAGTACATCCATATTTTATATTTTACATTTCTTGAAAATTTAATGAAGGTAACTCAAAATCAGTTTTAAAGTTGACTTGTCTAACCTCCATTTCTAAAAATCTATTTGCTAGATAATTATTAAAGACAGCTGTCATTAATGATGCTATTAAAGCGCCACAATGTGATGTTGCTTTAAAGCTGCATGGAGCTTCTTCAATTTCACTATCATCAAATAAATATTTGATATATTCTTCTTCTTGACCTTTTTGTACACAGAATACCATACCAACTTCAGCAAGTACTCTACCATCAATAAATACTTCTCTATCTTCTTGTTTCATCCAATTAGAAAACATAGTCTTTCTTGCTTTCATATTATCAAAAGCTGAAAACATAATTGGAGATATTTCTGATTCTTCTGTATAAAGACCCAAAGTTTCAACATTAGAATTACCTGAGAATGCATAAATAGTTTCAGCAATAGCAGCTGCTTTATTTTTACCTATTTGATTTACTGAATACAATTGACCTGCCATATTTACTTCTTCAATAGTATCGTTATCAAATAAGTATAGATTATGACCAATTCTTCCTAAGAATAAACTTAACCATGAACCTATTCCACCAGCACCACCAATAATGATATCTTGTGCTCCTGCTCGATACCAAGCTGCATCAGAAAATCTAACCTGTTTATTATTAATATTTACTACTTCTTCTTCCATAATTTAAGCTTTTTCAAGTTTTAATCCTGTTAGTCTTTCAATTTCTTCATCTCCTACACTATCCTCAACATTTGCCATTAAAGCATCTATAACAGCATCGTAGATTTTTAGATCTTTACAAGGCTCTAATAACTCAATACAAGACATGGCAATTGCAGTATAATCTACAAAATTACAAATTACTCCAAATCTTGTATCAACTTTTTCAGGGAACATTAATTCTAGTTCACACAAATAATTATCAAGAGCAATTTTACTCAATCCTCCTTTAGAAATTAAGATTTGATCTAAAGTATATTCTTTACCTGGGCCATTTTTCAATGTATCAATCAAAAATAATTTTACTTTAGCTGGACTAAAACTACCAGCTTCTCTATTTGAAGTTAATTCAAACATATCATCTGGATCTTCTACTATTTCAGAAGTTGAATGTTCAACATAATCTTCTAATCTATCTCTGAAGGTGTTTTTTTTTCGTGAAGCTTTAGTACTTTTTCCTACTTTAGAATTTGGAGTATATACTTGGTATCCCGGCTGATAAGTTCTTTCATAAGGTTTATCATATTGCATAGTATACTGACCCGGTACATACTTAGCAACAGTTGTCTTTCTTTTAGATTCTTGCAATTCAGCAATTCTTTTGTAAAAACTTTCTCCCAAATCTTCTAATACTAAATCGCAATCAATAGTATACATTACTTGTTCAACTTCATTAACTTCTTCTTCTGTTGATTCTGTTGAAAAGCCGAGATTACCAATATAACTTCTCTTTGTTTGCAACTTACCTGTCTTTTCAATAGTACCACAAAATGCTACTTTAGCACACCATTTATGGTATTCTTTGAAATTTACAATAAGTGATAAGTAATAGTTATATTTTGGAGCATTATCATGCAATTCAGACATATCAGTACCTGAAAAGAAAGTTTCCATACCATGATGTGTATGAATATGACCCATTTTTTTACCTTGTTCTAATGCATCAGTCCAAGCTTCAAATGAGAATTCATCATCTGGATTAATTTCATATTCAGTATAAGAAGCATTACCAATATCCATTGGAATAACTTTTTCAGCTAGAATTTTCCAAGTTCCAGGTTCTTCAATTCTACCTTCTGTAGTTGAATAGATTAGGATACCACTCCATTCATCTCCTCCTACATTTTTATGTAGCACTTGGATTTGATTCAGCAATTCTCTTGAAATAGTTACCGTAGCTTTATCTTTTAAAGTAACTACTTTTTTAGCATGTGTTTTATTATCGTTTACATTACTCATTTTTAATCTAATATTAAATAATACGAATTTATTTTATCTTGTAAAACAGTACAAAAGTCTGTTTTTAATGTTGGGTGAATAACTAAGCAGTTTGCTTCAGCCTCTTGTACTTCTACTCCAATAGTATGTACGACATTTCCTTTATAATATAAAGGTTTATATCTTTTATTATCTGAATTAAATTGTCTTAGAAAACTTTGAACATCATTTGCATTACTATCTGGAGAATAATATGAACCATTGGAATAAACAACTTTAACATCAGTATTTGTAGTCATGAAATTGTTGAATTCTTCATTTTCCATGCTTAATTCAAATAACTGGGATCTTTCATTATAAGTTATTGGTAAAGTTAAACTTGATTTAGTTAACTTTCTCAAAAGTAGTTTAGTGTGATCCATTACTTGTCTATTAGATAAGGTTACACGACTTCTAGTTCCACCATGAATATTCTCCATTTTCATATAAGGTCCTCCTTCTATAGATTCCCAAGCTGAATAACTGTATAAGTTTACAAGTATCTTCTTAAAAGTAACTATATCCCATTTATTTCTTATCGAATGACATAAGTTAGACATTATGGTATTATCACCTAAACAAAATGCAGTTGGAGCATTATGGTTTCTAGATACTAAATGTGAATGTCTATATCCAACATTAGCTTCCTTAAAACTTACAGTGCCTCTATGTCCCCATATAGAACTAGTATGATTCATGTATTTATCAAAATATAAAACAATATACAAATCAGTAATATCATGAGTTTGCTTATTACTGTTAGATAAAGTAAATTTATCAAAATAAATAATAGCAGAATATTTAGAAATAGGTTCATTTTTATAGACCTGATTTGGTATTTCATTTAAGTCCCAAGAAGTATCGTAGAATTCTTCTAATGCTTCTCTAGCTTGCTTTTGTCGAGAATCACATAAAGTTTTAATAAAATCCTGTGGAACTGGATCTGCTGAAACAGAGTGAATTAATTCTCTAATTGCATCATATTCTTCTTGAGATTCTATAACACTAGTAACATTAGCTTTTGGAACGAATAGCTCTTTGTATAGAAAATTAAATACTTTATTATCTAACTTATATTCAACTAAAAAATCAACTTTATATGAATTACTATTATTTACAACATCTTTTATTACTCCTTTACAAACTTTAGGGATAGCTACTAAATCCCTTATAGTATAAGAATCTACAGTATCTAAAGTTTTAAATCTTCCTGTACCATTATAAGAATATGTAAAAGATATTACTTCTCCTACTTTGAGATTATTTAAATTTACTTCTTTCTTCTTAACTATTTTTTCTTCTTTTTCTTCTTGAACAATCTGTTCAGGAGTAATTTTAGGCATGCTTACAGAAACTTCAGGAGATGAGTCCAACTCTCTTACCCTTCTTTCTAGGGCTTCTAAATCATCTTCTTCATCCTCATCCTCTTCTTCAATTTCTTCATCTACATCACTATATTCTTCTTCCTCTTCTTCCATGATTGGTATTTCAATAAGGTTATTAAATAAATATTCTTCTATTGCTCTTGACTCTAATTCTGAATCTTCCATAGATAAAAAATAAAAAGACCCTTAACAATTAAGCTAAGGGCCTTCTAATGATTATAAAAAAGGCGTTACTTTATTGTAATCACATGCTAAATAAGAATCATATTCTTCTAAAACATCCTTTTTTAAATTTTCAAAATAATCATCTATTTTTTTGTCAAGAAGTTCATTATGAGCTTTTAAAGCTTTTTCCTCTTCTTCTGACATAGTATATTATTTACCAGATTTCATTTTTGCAGCAGTAAGGAAAATTGTAAATTCACCTTCAGGCAAAGCTGCTCCATCATTTTCCAGAGTTACTTTCAGTGTTTTTACAGTAGCTTTCATTCCATCAGCAGAAATTGCCGCAGCTTTCATTTCAGCTTTCAATTCTCCCCATGTAGTTGCAGAAGATTCAATTTGTTGCAAACTATCATTCTGTGCTGTATAAATTTTTACGATTCTTGACATAATTTTGTTTTTTAAATTTTTTGTTGTTTTTATAAAAATAAGAACCAACTTGAATTACTATAATTTTATCAATTTAATATTCCTATGTGAATATATACTAATTAGTGCACCCCTGCGTTATTAATATACTTTATTAAATTAATTCAATATTAAATACAAGCTTTCTTTCTTCTTCTGTATTTACAAAATGGTATCTCTTTCTACCACTTTCTCTAACATACTTAGGGCCATCATCTGGAATAATATTACACATAGTTAAGGAGTCTTCAAACCACTTTTCAAGTAACCACATATTGCTAACGTCTGGCATATTACCCCTTTCTATTTCGTAAATATCACAAGATATACTAAGATATCTTCCTTCTGGTATTTCTATAGGTGACAGTTGTTCATTGATAAAAAATGAGAAATAATTATGATAATATGTGGTAATTGTTTTTCTCATTCGCCAATTTAATACTGCACTATATAAATCCTGGCCATTTACTGTCCATGTATTCGGTGTACCTGCTTTTTTACTATTCTTTACAAATCTATTTTTGTCATTATCACAACAGTAAACTTTCTTTCCTATTACGATGGGACTGTTTGCTAATTTTTCTTTATGTTTTATTGGTAACTTTTCTCTGTCTTGCCATAACCAATACTTAGTACTAGTTCTGTTAGACAGTATATAAAGTGATTCCCATCCTGGTATTGTAACATGATAACTCATAAAGATAATTTATATAGATTTGTAATTGCTCCAGAGAATACTTTTCTGTATAATCTGAAACATCTTTAGTACATAAGGGTAAGAAGTGTGCCTGAATATCATATAGATTTTGATTTCTCAATGCATTATTTACACCCGGTATATCATTATCATAAAGAAATATAATTACTTTGAACCTCTCTTTAAGCTCTAGTATTAAATCTTCTGATAAATAACTTGATTCACCTTGTGGTGCAATTGCTGGAATACCAATTTTACTCAATATAATAATATCCTTAAGGGATTTTGTAATAATCAAAAACTCCCCTGCGTCAGGGAGTTGATTTAATCCTTGGATACTAGTAGTTGAATAATTAGATATCCATTTACACTTCTTACTATAGGGTTGATAGATTTTCCATTGCTCTTCTCCTAATTCATTTAAACCTAGATAATAACCATAACATAAAGAATCTGCTATAAAATGCATACCATTAATCCAAAAGGATTTTAAAGCATAAACATTAAACTTTTTTAAATCTTTACTTGTTATTTCATATTTATCTTTCCAATACTTTTTATCTAACCTATTCCATTCTCTTATCTCAACATTAATAATAACTTCTTTGTCGGGAAGATCTTTTATATTAATATTATGAATTATAGAAGTTGATGGTATATGTTTAATACTTGTATTAGGAATAAAATTTAAATTGAAATCAGAGTTTACAATATCTAGTGCTTCGTAGTAAGTCACCCCATATTTCTCCTTAATGTAATCAAAACAGCTTAGTGTACCAGGTACTCCAAAGTCTTTATACTGAAGATTATTTCCACTTTTGTATATAACACAAGTTGGCTTCTTATCTGTTCTTAATTCACTCTTAAATAATTTATGAATATCATCAAAATTATTTACATATTTTTTGAATATATCATAAACACTTATTTTTGATAATATATTCTCTTTTGATACTAATTTTCTTCCCCACATTTTGCAAAATTATATAAATTATACAAAATATGTATTACCTAATGTTTTTATCTAGAAAACATCATCCTCTGAGGTTGCCTCAGTAGGTGGAGCAACATTGCTTCTTGTAGGGGTTTCATAGATATCAAACTTTGGATTAGTAGATAATCCTGATGGAGTTGTACCATCTAATTCCACGAAATTTGGAAAAGTTGGGAAACCTGCATAGAATTTATCTCCATTTTGACGGTATGTAAATTTCATTGTAAAAGTTTTACCTACTGCACGTGGGAATACTCTATCTTTTAAAGCAGTTACAAATTCTTTGAAGCTAGAAGGATTAGCTAAAGCAGCATAATATTCTTCTTCTGTCATGAATTTAGTTGCCAAATGCAATACAGTTCTATTAGCAATATCCTGAGCCTTTACATTATCAGAATTTGTTAACATGTGACGATATTCAGCTCCATTAGTTTGTTCGATAATAATGAAAGCTCTATCTTCATTAATTGAAGTATCTTCATTTTTAGCAAACTCTACACCTTTAATCTTATTACCTACTACTCTCTCACCTACCATAATTGGTGAAAACCCATCTGCTGTAATACTTTTTCCTTCTGAATTTACTTTACTTCCGTAACCTGACATAAAATTTAATTTTTAATTTGTTATTATTAATTTGATTATTGATACTTAAAATGTGTCTGCTGATTCAGTATCTGATTCAACAGCTGCTGCTAGAGAACCTTCTGATAATTGAGCTGCTGTAACTTCAGTTGATTCTAAAGAAGGAATTTCTGCATTAGTTGATGCATTTTCATTTGATTCTTCATCATCAACAAGTTTCCATGATTTAGGAGCCTTCACTCTCAATCTACTCAGTTTAGGACTACTTGCAAACAATTCTTTTACATCTGCTTTAGCAAGTCCATACTTCTCTTCAATTGAACCTAGAGCTTCATTATAATGAGCATCCCCTTTGCATTTTGTCAGACCATTTTCAAGATCTTGTTTAATTTCTGAGATTTTAATCTCTCTTACTCCATTTGACATTGTTTTTTATTTTAATTGTTATTACTTACTTAATTGTTCTCTTTCTGCATCTAAATCTCTATTTAATGCATTTTCAGTGGTAAACTTTTCTGGATATCTAACTTTGAGTTTATCAATATTATTTTGTAATCCTTGGTAATAATCTAATCCTAAAGTTTTAGAACCTACTCTTAAAATATACAATAAACCTTGTTCTTCAATTTCCATATTTAGCAACAAATGTAGTCCTGCAATTAAAGCTGTTGCTACTTCATTTTCTTCAATTTTATCTTCTTCAGGCAATTCTTCGTCTTCTACAATTAAATTCCTAAAAGTCAAAGAATTGACTAAATACCAAGTTGCATCTGAGATTTCTTCTTGAATATTGACTAAATCTAGTTCTTTCTTATAAGCTAAATTCTTTTTAAATGCATCAATAAGCTCTCCCATTTCTGTAATGATGCCCATAACCATATGTAGTAGGTTTTCTTCATCACTACCTAAACTTGCACAAGTTCTTTTAGCCTCTAATTGATATTGTTTTAAATCCATATTAATATTCTGAGATTACTTTTCGAATCAATTCGAAATTATTATCAATATACCTACTCTCAAACGCACTTTCTAGACTTCTAGCAGTGTTAGTACCGGAATTAGTAGTATCAAGCTTAAACTCGACATTATCACCTAATACGTTAATCCTACTGTATAGACAATTCTCAACACTTCCTTCAATATTCATCTTAGATGCCATATTACCAAGCATTTTAAGCCTTTGTCTCATTTCTCCATTTTCAGATTTATAATCTTCAATGTGTCCAATCAAGAAAGCTATAGGATTCTCATCAAGTTTGTCTGCTTTCTTAATAGCATCAACATGTTTAAGAATCTCTTCATAACTAGATGAAATCTTCATAAATTTAGTTGGAGCTAATTTAGTACCATAAACTTCTCTTGATTTGTAAGTATTTCCGTCGAATTCTACGTTTCTAAATGTTGGATTCTTCTTATCCGCATTATACCACATATTAGTACCTGGTTCTAAATACTTAATTCCAAAGCTTTTACCTGTTCCTTCTCTTCCAAGAATTAAAACTGTTTCAAAGCCTCTTGCAGATAAACCTTCAGCCATAAACGCATATATAGCAACGCCGAAATCACGCCAAGTATCTCGTGTCATACCTGTCTTTTTATCAAGCATTCCCATATATTGATTATTCTGAATGGCATTAAGAGTGTCTACTACAATAGTTTTAATCTTTTTTCCTTCAAATAATTCTGACATATTTATTTATTAATTTTTGCAAATAACAATTCATTATGAGTTTCACTTACTCGTTTGAATCCTTCAGAAACATAAAAATGAGTATTAGGATCTTTTTCATCAGATTTTCCTTTCTTTAACTCATTAGCTATATTTTCAATAAAGCCTTCATTTCTCATCAGACTTGTTATTTCCAATCTTATTTCTAACTTCTGTATCATTTTTAATAGACTAGGGTGGAGATTGTAGATATTCCCGTTATTCATGAAATCTTTACCCTAATCGCTTATTCAGCAAACTCTACAACCTCCTTATTTATTAAAATTTTTAATTTTTACAAAAACATCCCTTCTTTCCAATTGATATTTGCAAATACATTAAGAAGATTTTTTTCTAATTCCAATCCTACCAGCATGGCAATTTCTTGACATTCCTTTTGTGCATGTTTATCCAATCTAACATTTAATAAAGATAACCAAGATCTTAGTGTACCATTAAAAGACATAACAGTAGTCGTACAATTAGGAAGAATAAACCTAGCGCATTCTTTTGCTACACCTGCATCTATTAGTTCATTATAAAAATCTTCAACCTTTGTTAAGTAATCTTCGATAGCTTTATCAGCGAACATTTTCTTTTCTGCGGACACGTCCCATACAATCGGGTTAAAAGACTCTGTACTACTTTGACGATTTGTAGGATGTTCTTTTCTTAATTCAATAGGTTCAAAACCAATACTTTTTGAGTATCTTAAACTGTGCTCTTGCGGCTTGATAGAAGCATGTCTGAGAAGTTGTCTACCTATACTTAAAGATGTTTCAATTTCAAATACATAATTAATCATATCTAATGGAGAAACATGTTTATGATCCATTAGATATTTAACTAGCTTTCCATTGTCTTCCTTAATAATACCATGTCTAGCAATTGCTGAAACAATTTCTTCATCATTTAAATCTGTGTATTTACCAACCCCTACTGTTTTAGCTACTAATTCTACTTTCATATTATTCTGCTTTTTTCCATTGAAATCCTCCTACTAATACTCTACCTTGTAAACCATTAATACATTGACTTATTGAAGCAACAGAGATATTATTATTTTTCTCAGAAGCTGTAATTATATTTGGATATGAACAAATATAATTATCATTATAATACTTATGTACCGGAACTGTGTTCGATAGGTTAAGTACATCAGTTATATCTCCTATATGCTTAAGAACACGATTATTATGCACCTGTCTAAACTGTCTTCCATAAGCACTATTTCTTGTACCATTTAAACATTGATGTAAAGAACTTTGATGCATACCTAGGAACTGAGATCCCTTACGAACATTCTCAACTTCGATAGTTTCTAAAAAATTACCTTCTAAATCATATATTGCTATTTTAATCATACTATTTCTTCTTTACGTCTTGATACATAATCTGCTTGATAAATTCTATCAATAATACTCGCTTTCTCTAACAATAAATAATTCACAGCATCAGAATATTTCTCTTCAAGTATTTCTAGAGTAGGTAATATTCCTTTATCCAAATCATTTCTAATATCAGCTATGCTTACTTGATGTTTAAGTGCAAAACCATACATAGCTTTCTCCCTAGTAATATTAGCAATTCTAGCTGCCTGCTCAAAAACATGAAATACATTATTATTCCTACGATACTCCTTGCCTTTTACTACTAAAGTTTGTTTAATATTAGCACAAGATTCTTCAATTATTTTATCAAATTCTTCTTCACTCATAGACTGTAACTGTTTTTGCTTTATAGATATATTTGCAAATTAATTTATTAAGCCAATTAATTTTTCCTATGAAAATAATGGAGTCGGATACTAAACCATCAATTTCTGATAAAATAATTTCATCAAGATCTGGATTTTCAGCACCCACGTAATAAAAAGAACCTTTGGGAATAATAAATAAACTATTATTATCTTCCATAGTAGGTTTTTTAGTTTCTATTTCAAATCTAGAATGATAACCATAGTTTATAGCATCATATCCCTTATTATTTCTATAATCTGGAAAAATTAGCTTGTGCATATTTACTAACTCCTGTTTTTTATATCTAATATACTTATGTTGCTGATGATATGAATAATTTCTTCTAGTCAAATATTTATAAACTAAAATATTATCTTTAGCTAATAAATACTTTCTTTCTGCTGGTACTACTAAACACATTATTTTTTAAGATTAGATAAATAGTCTATTAATTCTTGTTTGATAGATGATTCTTCATCAATGTTAAAGAAATTGATAATTTCATTAACACTATAAGAAGGTTTATTTAATTGAATATACTTCTCAGCTGCTTCTTTTGTTGAAAAATATCTATAAAAGTCTTTAGTACAAAAGTTACTAATATCCTTGAATTGTCCAATTATAAAAGAACCTGGAAAACTATTATCAAATAAAATATGATATGGTGAATCACCTTCAAAAATATCTACAGCATCTTCTGTTGTGAATAAAGGAGTTCTAGCTTTTACTAATTTATCTATATCTAACCATTTTCCAAGACGTTTATTTGTATGAGGAAAGCTTAATATTCCTTTACCTTTATCTGCTGGAGCAATTTCAAACTCAATTGCATTTAACGTAAAAGAATATACTTGATCTTTATGTTGATAATTTAAATTCTCATTAACAGTAAAAATTTCACCATCAGATAATCTTTTTATTGAATGGATTTTGTAAAGCATTGGTCTATTTAAAAACCAACTTTCCTTAAATTCACCATAAAAATTAATATCTTTAGCCCAGGAAAAAGTTTTATCTTTTCTCAAAGTTCCAATCCCACCTGAAGTATAAAAACTTAAAATTTCATACTCTTTTTTTTTAATTTCTTCCCAGAATTCGGGATATTCAGTTGGATTCACTAGTGTATGACCTTTATTAGTGTAATAGACTGTTTCACAGTTAGGATTATGACATTCTAAAGGCATTGTAAATCCAGGATAATTCTTTATTAATTTAAATGTTCTCATATTATTTCTTTCTATTTAGTAATTCATCTGCTTTGAGATAATATCTCTCTAGTTCAGTTTTTTCATTAGGTAAGGGTAATTCAGAAAATCTATTAGTTGCACCATCAAACAATAACGGAATGTTTTTATTAGGTATTCCAATTCTATTCTTAAGTACCATAATACAACGATAAGTATCTCTAAATCTATTAATATCATATTTCATATGTTCCTCAAAACCATATCTATCAGGAGAATATAATCCTAAAATAACATAGTCATCCCTCTGAATTTCTAAGTTATTAGCCAAGCCAGACAATGTAGGATATGTTTTTTCGACAATACTTTTACCTGTATTAGTAAATTGTTGAGATTCATTAGATTGTCCTTGTTGTTGTACATTAACTACAGTCCATTTCCAATGTTTACTAATTTGATTATTACAATATTCAGTACTCCATTTACCCATAGCCTCATGCTGAGACAACATTTTATTTTTATACTTATCAAATTCACCCTGTATTAGGCTTATATGATCTGTAATAACAATAACATGTTCATTAGGATCATTAGGTTCATAATGAGAATAAACCTTTTCTGTTGTTTTGGTAACTACACCTTCAGAGTTAGTATGGGTAAACTCTACTTCATTCCAAACATGAGTACCAGCTTTTTCAGAATAAGATCTACATCTTTTATAAAGACCTGTAGGATTAAAAGTAGAATCTACGACATCAATATAGTTCATATAGTAGTCTACTTCTTCTTGACAATCTTCTATAAGTGCTAATAAGTTATCATCAATATACTCTTCTCTAAGTCCCTTTAACATTGCAGGATCTATTCTTACTTTATGTTTCATTGCTAAGACAGCAGAAATTAAAGAATCTATAAACTCTTCCTGAGATTCCTCAAGAGCAAAATAAATTATTTTAACCTTAAGTTTAGATTCAGGGTGATTTCTAGCATAATCTAATGGAAGTATTACAAATAGCTGCTTGGTTAACTGGGTCTTTCCAATCCCCGACGCAGCTGAAATCTTATAATTGATTCCTTTTACAACTCCAGGTACACTTTTAGATAGTCTAGGAAACTTTTCATAAAAGGGAATACAAATCATTTCTCCTTTATCTCTAATTTCCTTAATTCTTCGAATATCTTCTATTCTTTCCTGAACTTTAGTTTTTCTAGTTTCTTCTTTCATTAGAAATCCTCAAATAATTTATCTTGTTGTTTATCTAAGAATTCTTGTTTAGAATCTAAATCTTCAACTAGACTTCGTAATAATGATACATTGTCTTTACTGATAAGATAATCAGCACATATCATAAAACTATAGTTTTCTTTTTTCTTTTCATCTATATATATCTTGGTAGCTTCAAATATTCTTTCTTTATCTATCTTTTCATCTTTTACGAAAACTGTCATTTTACTCAAACAACTTTTACTATCTCCCCTCACAGGTCTACCTCCAGATTTAACTCCCATTGGAAATAAATTTCTCCATTCTTGAATCCATTCTTTTACTTTGAGATATTCCTTATGTACCTTTAGTAAATCAATAGCTGGTTTTCTTAATATATAACCTGAATCAGTTATTTTAAGCCATCCATCTCTCTCTAAGATCTTGATACATGAATTTATATCGGTAGATTCATTTACAATTGTATGTAAATCTATTTCATTGTATAAACCAAATAGAATTACATACATTGTAGGAGCTAGATTTAATCTCTTTAATTTTTCTAAATCAATAGATAATTCCATATTTTTGCTTTCTATTTTCTAATTCATAATCCTCAGACTGTATATAAAGACTATGATAGCCTTTTATGTCTTCGGGCGTACAATCTACTTCAAATAATTCATTTATTGCAGCAGAAAGCTCCTCTGGAGTTTCTAATAAAGGATTATCTAAATAAACTAATTTAAGCATCAAACTCAAATCAGCTAATTGTACTTTTGATTTGATTAATTTTTTCTCTGAGTTCTTCATAACTATTAACATTAATTACATTAAAATTAGCAAATGATTCCTTAACCCATTTTTCTTCTACTGTATTCTTGACAACAATTCTAATAAGTATAGCATGCTTGTTAGTATCCTTTCTTATTAGTCTTCCAAGTCTTTGAATACTTTGTTTTTCTTTTGATGAACCAGATCCTATTACTCCATAAGCTAATCTTGGAAGTGTTACTCCCTCATCAAATATTTTAGCTGTAGAAATAAGTTTCACTTTAGTCCTACCATCTTTAAATTTATTAAGTAATATCTGTCTCTTCTTAATTGACATATTACTATGTATCGAGACACAAGATTCTCCTAATAAATCTGAAACCTCATCTGCTTCAACCTTAGTTAAAGAGAATATAATTCCATATTCTCCTTTAAATAAATCAGATAATTTACCAATTAATTTAAGTTTATTGCTAGATCTATAAATTAATTTCTTTCTGGTGTTAATCTGTTTCCAGCTTTGTCTTCCAAATGCTATATAAGTATAATCTATAATAGATGTAGCTTTATCATATAAATCTTTCTCTTCGTCAGTTAAATCTACATTAATAGTAAATATAGTGAACTCGGATACCAAATCTAAATCTCTTGCTTCAGATACTACTAATGAATCGACTATAGTTAAATAAGGATTCAATAGTTGCTCTTGTTTCTCTGTAATAGAAGCAGATAAGCCTAGAATAGCTCTATATTTTCTAGTATCAAAAAATGTCATTCTATTTTCACTAGTAACATTATGAATTTCATCAAGTACTACCAGACTATAAGTAGACACTATATCAGCAATAGAATGATAACATATAAAATCACAATACTTAAGTAGTTTAAGTTTTTTGAATTTCTTAAATTCAGCTTGGAAATTCTCTATAACAGCATAAGTTGGACATACAATAAGTATTCTTTCATCAGGATATTTATTTATGAAATGTTCAGAAGCTAGTATACCAGCAAAAGTTTTACCTGAACCAGTACCATACTGTAATATACCAGCATATGAATTACTAGCCCATTTATTTAGCCCTTTTCTGATTATTTCTTCTCTAATATCCACTTACTATGATTTAATATTTAATCTTTCCTTTAATCTTTGGTCAACCAATGTTTCAATTCTCTTATTTAATTGACCATCAGTTAAAGTATCTGTTATTTTAACAATAGACAATTCTAATTTCTGATTAAACATTTTTAGCATTTCATTTCTGTCTATATCCTTATGAACTAAATTCCAAACTTCTTCCCTAGCTATACTTTCTATTTTTTCACGAATTAAGGCAGTAATTTGATCTCCTAATACTACAAATTTAGCTTCTCTATATCCAGGATTTAATACTTTTTCTTTTAAATACTCTGAATCTATTAGAATTTGTTTAACACTGTTTTCTAATCCAGTTTCTATAAGCTTTGTTCCAATTGCTTTAAGATGTTTGTTAGTAAATGCTTGTACAATAGAATTTCTGATCTCTATTTCTAATTCGGAATCTCCACCTATTAATCTTTCTAAAGCTTCTAATGAAGCTATTTGTATTTTTACACTCATAATTAATTATTTAATGTTCCCATAAGTTTGATATTACTGCTTCTGCTTTTAATGGTACTCTTTTGCACCATAATGCTCCAGCAGTTTCCATTAATTCTTGAAGTTTTGTTTTTGCATAGTCTTTTAATTCTTCATCTGATTCTAATACAATCTCATCATGGACTAACAGAACTATTTTAATTTTATCTAATAGATTTTCAGATGTAATCCATTCATGTAGTAACACAACAGCATACTTTGTAATAGATCCTGCTTCTCCTTGAATACTGTAATTCTGAGCAGCTCTGCCCATTTGGCCTTGCAACTTATTAACAAGCTTATAATCATGATTCCACTCAGCTTCTTTTAATCGGTCATAGTCTTTGAAATAAAATTTCCTTTTGGTAAGTTTATCAATTAGTATATAACCTTGTCTCAAGCTCTTATCCCTTTCACTTTGGAAGTAAGCTTTTAAGCCTGGAAAAGCATTGAAATATGCATTATAAACTGCATCTCCTTCAGCTGTGGTAATTCCTAAATTAGCTGCAATAGTGAAACCATTACCACCGTAATCAATAGCAAAACCACTTGCTTTTACTTTCTGCCTTAAGTCCTTTCTAATATGCTTGACATCTTCTAAGGCTATATCAGCTAGCTCAGTCTTATAGACTAGTTTAGCTGTATAGGAATGCAAATCTCCCAAGTTCTTATCAAAGAATACCAATAAATCCTTGTCTAGAGATTTATTAGCTAAGATAATTTTTTCCTGTCCAGAATAATCCGCATTAATAAGAGATTTGTTAGAAGGAGCATCAAAAGCATATCTAAATTCATGTCTTGCAGGAATATTTTGCAAATTAGGTCCAGCAGAACTAATTCTACCAGTATTTAGTATCTGTTTATAATTAGAATGCAGTCTTCCTGTTATAGGATTAATATGCTTGAAGAAACTTACACCAAAAGTAGTAATAGTTTGTTCTGATTCTTTAGCTCTTAAATATAATCTTACAAATTCTCTAGTAAGCGAATCTAACTCTTCTTTAATTAATAAAGGTCTCACTTCCTTAGCTTCAACGGTATAACTTAATTTACCTGTAGTTTTTGAAACAGCTAAAGGACAGATTCCTAGAAATTTAAAAAAATCTATCACTTGTTTAGAAGAAGTCCATTGTATATTACATTTAGGTTCTTCTGAGAAAAGATCCAGTTGTCTATTTATAAATCTAGAATTAGAATAGTTAGTTATAATGAAAGCATTTAAATCTTTTATCAGAGAGTTAAATTCAATCAGATTTTCATCATATGTAGCTTTCCATTTTTCTTTGTTAAAATTAACTCCATTATATTCAATCTCTGCTAATGCTACTAAAAATCTCATTTCTAGTTTTACACATTGCATTAAATCTCTGCGTTGAATTTCTATTAGTTGTTTCTCTCGAATCCTTACAGGAAATTCAATATCTTCAGCACCATATTTAATTTGAGAAGAAGTAAAAGGAGTTGAGCCTATACTAAGGAATTCTAATCTTATAGCTTTTTCT
>Ga0247807_10000077_pt1 | contig 94980 bp, 103 predicted proteins | sample UWRJL074202C1_FD_179931 | JGI IMG/M metagenome (GOLD analysis project Ga0247807, IMG submission 179931) | Plant litter microbial communities from Arlington Agricultural Research Station in Wisconsin, United States - UWRJ-L074-202C-1 | ecosystem: Environmental > Terrestrial > Plant litter >...
CACTCAGGCATCCCTCCGTTATTTCAAATTGTTACCCGTTTTTCGGGATTGCAAATATAGTAATTCAATCTTATTTGCAAAATAAAATTTACACACTTTGTAAGTAATCTATGCGCACATGATAGATACTCATAAGCATTGTCTTGAAAATCAGTTTGATAGTTTCTAAATCTTTTAACGTTAAATCGCAATTATCTAACTGATTTTGTTCCAATTTATAGTTAATGATGCGTTCAACAAGGTCATTTATGTTTTGTGCGTCCGGATTTTTGATACTTCTAGAGGCCGCTTCTACTGAATCGGCCAGCATTAATACACCTGTTTCCTTAGAAAATGGAATAGGACCAGGGTAACGGAAGATATTTTCGTCTACAAATTTCTCTGGTGAGTTTTTTAAGAAAGACTGATAGAAAAAATCTACACGGGTATTCCCATGGTGCGTTCTGATGAAGTCGATCACACTTTCGGGTAACTGGTGTCTCCTGGTAATTTCAATGCCCTTATGGACGTGTTTGATGATGATCTGTGCACTTTGCTCGTAAGGCAGTTTATCATGCGGACTCAGCGAGGTATTCTGATTTTCTATAAAATATTGTGGGTTCTCGATCTTGCCAATATCATGGTAAAGTGCACCTGCTCTTACGAGTAATGAATTACCACCTATCTTAAAGATCGCGGCCTCGGCAAGATTCGCTACCTGCAGCGAATGCTGGAAGGTGCCGGGTGCCTTAAATGCAAGCTCTCTGAGTAGTTTATTATTGGTATTGGTTAATTCGATCAGCGCCACATCTGAAGTAATTCCAAATACCCTTTCAAATGCATAGATCAGCGGGTAGGCGAGTAATGACAGCAATACACTAATGGTGAATGGTACAAAATTCATCCACTCAATTTCTTTGAATGAACCTTCACGTAATAAACCTATACCCAAGAAACAGATAAAATAGGCCGTCAATATAAACAAGGCAGAAAGCAGCAATTGCTCTCTTTTAACCAGGTTCCTGATACTGTAGATGGCTACCATCCCTGCGGATGTCTGATAGAACACAAATTCAAAGCTATTGGGCACAAAAAATCCGGCAATCAAAATCACCAATAAATGCAGGTATAAGGCCAGCCTGGTATCAAATAATATCCTGATGATAATAGGGACAATACAAAAGGGAATATAATAAAGGCTTGGCAGGTTCAGTTTAATAGCCCAGGTTAAAGTGAGCAGCATCATGGTAATGACAATCAGCAATAAGGATAACTGGCGGTTATCGGCAAAAATATCCTTTCTGAACATATAAAGGAAAACCATCAGCAGACTCAGGATAAAGCCTACTAGTAAAATCTGACCTAAATAAACCAGTTTACTGTCGCCGATAGTTTTTGTTTGCGCCTCATAGGTCTCCTTGAACGATTGCAGTTTTTGATAAACTTCATCGTCAATCATATTATTGCGGGCAATGATCAGCTCACCTTTCTGTACCATTCCGCGTGTGGTAGAAAGACTGTTAATGGTATTATTCTGCACTATGGCAGTCATTTTCTCATCAAAAACAATGTTAGGCTGTAAATGATCTTCCACCAGGTTCATCACCACTTCTTTTACTTTCAGGTTGGTGGAGGTAAAGGTGGTATTGAAGAAATCCAGCGCAGATTGTACGGTATATACATCCTGTGTACTGATTGTTTTGGAAATGTTATTGTTTAATAAGGAGATGTCGTAGAACTTTTTATCTTTCTGATGTTTTGGGTCCAATGCGATAATGCCTTTTTCATAAATCAGCTTCAGCAATCTCAGCGAGCTGTTTTTCGTCTGCAGTTTCTCCTCTTCAGGGAAATTGTTACCTCTCCATTTGACGTCAAATTCATTCAGGTAAGCCTCTTCAATATTATTGTATAACTCCGCATCATAACGGTAGATCGGCAATACGTTCTCCAGGGCTTCTGCTTTATCGGTGGTAACCTGTGGATTGGTTTTTAAGATGGCAAAACTGAAAGGTGAAACGAGATCTTTACTCAACCATACTTTCCCTTTCTGAAATTCATATCTGAAGCGGGGCTGCTTAGGTAAAAACAGGGTAATGATAAATACGGTAAGGAGCATCATAATATATTTGATATTTGATGAATACTTCCTGTAAAGTATTTTATGAGAGTTCTTATTGATTTTAGCCAAAATAATGAAGATTGATATTATTCAAGGATAGTTCAAAGATGGACCGGCTCAAAAATCAGCAGCAGGCCATCAATAATGGTAAAAGTACGTAATATCGTAAAGAATCGGGAGGGATTTGTTTAATTCGCATTTAGCCAGCAATATTGTTTAATAATTTTAAATGTATCTCTGTCTTTATTTTTAATTTTAGCCAAAATTTAACCATGCAGCAAAGTGTCCTGATTATAGATGATGAGAAAAAGTTATGCAGCCTTCTGGCAAGAATAATTGAACTGGAAGGATTCACTGTTTTTCAGGCGAATACGGGCAGGGAAGGCCTGAAGACCCTTGCTGCACAGGATATTTTTGTCGTGATCAGTGATGTGAAACTGCCGGATATAAACGGGGTAGAGCTGGTAAAAGAGATCAAACAGCTCAAACCTTACGTAGAGGTGATCAACCTGACGGCTTTTGGGACGATTCAGGATGGTGTCAAAGCGATGAGGAATGGCGCGTTCGATTATATCACTAAGGGTGATGACAATGATAAAATTATTCCGTTGGTGTATAAGGCAATGGACAAGGCTGCTTTACAATACCGCGTATATGAGCTGGAAAGTAAAATTCAAAAGCAGTATGATTTTACGGCAATCCTTGGAGAATCCAGGGCGATATTGCAATCGGTAGACCTGGCCCGTAAGGTGGCGCCGACAGATACCACGGTGCTTTTATTGGGGGAAACAGGGACGGGTAAAGAAGTATTTGCTCAGGCCATCCATTATGAAAGTCTTCGTAAGTCGAAACCCTTCGTGGCGCTGAATTGCAGCGGCTTTAATCCGGATCTGTTGGAAAGTGAGTTATTTGGTTATAAACAGGGGGCATTTACGGGCGCGCAGAAAGATAAAAAAGGACTGATGCAGGAAGCAAATGAAGGAACTCTTTTTCTGGATGAAATCGGGGAAATGAACCTGGACCTGCAAGCCAAATTACTTAGGGTGCTGGAGAATCAGACTTTCATTAAGGTGGGGGATACACAGACGACTAAAGTAAACGTGCGGATTGTGGCTGCAACGAACCGCGACCTGCAAAAGGAAGCCGAAGAGGGACGTTTCAGGCTGGACCTGTTTTACCGCTTATCTGTTTTTTCTATTGAACTTCCTTCTTTAAATGAGCGCAAGGCGGATGTCTTGTTAATTGCGAAACACTATTTAAAGCAATTTGCGAATAAGGTGAATAAGCCGGCCATGACGATGGATGAAGATTTTATCTCGCTTTTACAGCAGCACAGCTGGAAGGGGAATATCAGGGAACTCAAAAATGTGATCGAAAGGGTAGTGATACTGGCAGATGGAAACGTATTGACTGCCGCTTTGCTTCCTTATGAATTTCATCAGGATATAAGGGCGGGCGACAATATGAAGATGGAAACGGTAGAACGAATGCATATCATAAAAGTACTAAAGTATACTGGTAACAATAAAACAGAGACATCCAGGTTACTAGGAATAGGACTGACAACTTTATACCGTAAACTGGAAGAATATCACATCTCTTAAACTGGACTGATTCTATACTAGGTTTTTGAACCTTTGAAGGCGCTTAATTTCAAACAAAACCCCGAAATTAGGTGTTGGAAAAGCGATACTCAAGAATTTATGATAGAAAATAAGTCACAGGAAGAGCAGGAGATCAAGGGGAATTCGCGTCGCGATTTCTTAAAGAAATCTTCTGTAATTACAGCTATAGCACTTACGCCTGCAGCAGCTGTAAAGGCATCTGACCTTAAGTTAGACGAGAGATTCTCGGATGCATTAGAGCAGCAGTCGCTGAGCATTGAAATTAATGGCCAGCAGCATGAGCTGAAAGTCGAGCCCAGGCTTACATTACTTGACTTATTAAGGGAACGCTTAAAACTGACAGGGACCAAAAAAGGTTGCGATCAGGGGCAGTGTGGTGCCTGTACGGTACATATCGACGGGGTACGGACAAACTCCTGCCTTACGCTTGCGATTATGCATGACGGTGCCAAAATCACAACTATCGAAGGATTGTCGAATGGAAATCAGCTGCATCCGATGCAGGAAGCTTTTATTAAACATGATGGTTTTCAATGCGGTTACTGCACACCGGGACAAATTATGTCTGCCGTAGCCTGTATCCATGAAGGACATGCCAATTCGGAAACTGAAATCAGGGAATTTATGAGTGGCAATATCTGCCGATGCGGTGCTTATGCAAATATTGTCAATGCCATTCAGGAAGTTAAAGCAGGAGGAAAAATATGAACAATTTCCAGTATACAAGAGTAAAGAGTCCTGCAACGGCTATTACAGAGCTGTCAAAGAACCCTGCAGCGAAATTGCTGGCAGGCGGAACAAACCTGATCGACTTAATGAAGTATGGGGTCATGTCGCCAGACAAACTAATAGATATTAACCGTCTCGAATTCAGCGATATTAAAAGAGGACAAGGTACATTACATATAGGTTCAATGGTCAGAAATAGTGTGGCCGCTGCGGATGCGACAGTATTGCAGTACCAGCCATTGTTATCACAGGCTATGTTGGCCGGGGCTTCGGCACAGTTAAGGAATAAGGCCTCCATGGGGGGCAATTTATTACAGCGTACCAGATGTCCGTATTTTTATGATATTACGTCGGGTTGTAACAAAAGAGCGCCCGGGACGGGATGCAGTGCACTACAAGGTTACAACCGCATGCATGCGATATTCGGTGCAAGTAACTCTTGTATCGCTGTGAATCCGAGTGATATGAATGTAGCCCTGGTGGCGCTTGATGCGGTAATACAGGTGTCAGGTCCAAAGGGAAACAGAAGTATCATGATGGCAGATTTCCACCGCCTACCCGGGACTCACCCGGAACTAGATAGTACATTGGATAAAAAAGAAATCATCACAGGAATCGTGATTCCTGATAATGCATTTGCGAAGCATACAACTTATTTGAAAGTGCGGGACCGTGCTTCTTATGCTTTTGCACTGATCTCTGTAGCTGCGGCATTGGAAATGGACGGCTCAACGATTAAGGATTTGCGATTGGCAATGGGAGGTGTGGCACATAAACCATGGCGACTAACAGAGGCAGAGAACTTTTTGAAAGGTAAAACGGCTTCTGTTGCAAATTTCAAACTAGCTGCAGAAGTAGCGATGAAAGGGGCTAAATCTTATGGTCATAACGACTTTAAGCTGAAACTGGCGCCAAACTCAATTATCCAGGCATTAAAAACAGCTTCAGGCGTAAAAGCATAAATTATGGCAAAGAAATATTTAGACAATGCTGATATGGCCAAAGCAATCAGCAGGGTAGACGGAAGAGCAAAAGTGATGGGGGCAGCCAAATATTCTGCGGAAGTACAATTGCCGGATCTGACTTATGCTGTACTGGTAGAAAGTAGCATAGGACAGGGCACGATTACCAGCCTGGATACTAAAAAAGCAGAATGGGCACCGGGCGTAATCGCGGTGATCTCCCATTTAAATACACCCGGTGTTCCGGAATATAAACTGGAAAACCAGGACGTGATCCAGAAACAACTGCGGGTTTTTAATGACGCCAATATCTATTTTAATGGTCAGCCGATAGCGGTTGTCATCGCAGATACACTGGAAAGAGCGCAATATGGTGCTTCACTGGTAAAGGCGACTTACAAAAAGGAAAACCACCTGACTAACCTGGAGTCCAATTTGTCAAGAGCTGCGGTGCCTAAAAAGGCTAAAGCAGATCCGAAAGGTTTTACTTCCGATTTTATCCGTGGTAAAGCGGGTGCCTATAAAGACGCAGCAGTACAGGTAGAAGAAGAATATATTCAGCCATCTGAAGTGCACCATCCGATGGAACTGCACTCCATCATTGCGAACTGGGAAGCAGCGGATAAACTGACACTGGTAGATAAAACGCAGGGATCTCAGCAAACGGCGGCGAGTATATCGAAGTCTTTTCAATTGCCTGTAGAAAATGTAAAAGTACTGGCTACTTATGTGGGTGGGGCTTTTGGTTCCGCTTTAAGGGTATGGCCGCATGAGATTGTGGCTATTCTGGCTGCCAAAAAAGTGCAGAAACCGGTGAAACTGGTGCTGAGCAGAAATCAGATGTCGTATATGGTAGGTTATCGTCCGCATACCTTACAGAAGGTGTCACTGGGTGCGTCGAAGGATGGAAAACTGCTGGGGATCTCGCATGAGTCTTACGGAAAAACATCTATGTATGAAGAGTTTACGGAAAACGTACTTCAAATGACCAGGATGATGTATGATGTACCCAATATCGATACTAAATACAGAATTGTCCCATTGAATGTAAGTACGCCTGCACCCATGCGCGGGCCGGGAGAAGCAACAGGTTCATTTGCGCTGGAATGTGCGATGGATGAGCTTTCTTATAAGCTGAATATTGATCCGGTGGAACTACGACTGATTAATTATGCTGCGGAAGATCCTGATAAAAAAATGGCCTGGTCGAGTAACTACCTTAAAGAATGTTATAGACTGGGTGCTGAAAAAATCGGATGGAACAAGCGTAAAGCGGAAGCAGGAACGGTACAGGACGGAGAATGGAAAATAGGATATGGCGTAGCAACGGGTACATTTGGTGCTTTCAGAAGTGCTGCGACAGTTAAAGCTACTTATAAGGCAGATGGCTCACTCTTATTGCAGTCGGCCATTGCAGATATTGGTCCGGGGACAGCTACAGCGATGACGGCTATTGCTGCGGAGAATTTGGGTATCGCTCCGGAAAATATCGTTTTTCAGCTGGGTAATTCAACTTTTCCTAAAGCACCGATGCAGGGCGGTTCAAATTCACTGGCGACGGTAGGATCTGCTACAGTGGCAGTATGTACCAACCTGAAAGTGGAGCTGGCAAAATTGGCTGCTCAGCAAAAATCAGGATGGAATAACGCTATACCTGACCATGTAAAGATCAGCGGTGCTGACCTGGTGAACAGCGATGAGACAAGTGCGAAGGTGACCATAGCCTCTTTATTTAGTCAGTCCGGACAATCAGAAATGGTCATTAGCGGCAGTGCCGCACAGGGTGATGAAAAGAACAAGTATTCGTTTTATTCATATTCTGTCCACTTTATTGAAGCACATGTTCATGAATTAACAGGCGTGGTACGCATTAAAAATGCAGTATCTGTAGTGGATTGCGGAACAGTGGTGAGTCCGAAAACAGCCAGGAGTCAGCTCATGGGCGGTATCGTTGGCGGTATTGGTATGGCCCTGATGGAAGAAGCAGTGATAGATGATCGAACAGGACGCACGGTAAACGCGAGTTTTGGTGATTACCATGTGCCGGTGAATGCAGATATTCCGCAGATGGAGATGTTATTTGTGAACGAGCGCGATGAGCATTTGAACCCGATGGGTTCTAAAGGATTAGGTGAAGTTGTTATTATTGGCGTTGCCCCGGCGGTAGCCAATGCTGTCTATAACGCAACAGGTATCCGTGTAAGGCACTTACCGATTACACCTGATAAATTGATATAAGGAAGAGCTGTAAAATGATCATCAATGTATAAGATGATTAGTACGGGTATGATCATCAACCTAATTTAAGCGTCCTGTGTTTCTTCACAGGACGCTTTTCTTTTATTATCTTCGGATCTAAATTATTGTAAATGGATAGTCTTCAGGAATCATATGCCTACCCGATCGGGAAATGCAAATTAGAGGCAAGCTACACACCGAAATTGGTTTCCAAATCGATAGGAGCGATCGCTTCTGTGACTACGCTGCTGGATTATTGTATAGAGAATTTGGATGAGGCGCAATTGAATACGCCTTACCGTGATGGCGGATGGACAGTGAATCAGGTCATTCATCATATAGCAGACAGTCACATGAATGCTTATATGAGAACAAAACTGGCCTTGACGGAAGACCGTCCGGCGATTAAACCTTATGACGAAAAATTATGGGCTGAACTGCCAGATGTAACAGATGTACCGGTCAATGTATCAATTACCATGATCCATGCGCTGCACAGACGCTGGGTTTCTTTGTTAAGTCAGCTGAGTGAAGCAGACTGGATGAAAGAATATTATCATCCTGCAGATCAGAATTATGTACCGCTCTGGCAAATGGCCAATATCTATAGCTGGCATGGCAGGCATCATGTGGAGCAGATTATGTCGCTGCGTAAACGGATGAATTGGTAATACCATTAGCCAATCAGGCATTAACCTGTTCAAGCCATGAAGCGGGGCAAAACCAACAGGATACCGATGCTGAATTATAAGCGGTGTTCTTCTGTCTTTTCTTTAGGCGCTGGCGTAAAACTCTGTATTTGCGGGTATATCAGCAATTTGGTCTGGGATTCAAATACCTGTTCCAGCTTGCGGTGAATATTGGTCAGCGCAGGCATAAAAGAGGGTTCCATATCGCGGTCTACCACAAAAATCATAAAATCATCGGGATTGATGACGTCTTTAAGTAACTTCCAGTCTTTCCATACTTCCTCTTGATGAAACTTGAAGATCACACTTGACCGGTGTTGTTCCAGGTAATGTTCAATCAGTGATTTTGTGGTTTCATCGCAATAACAATCGATACCCAGACTCAGCTCTCCGCCTAATTTGCAAACTTTTGTCAGCCATACCTGCATGGTTTTCTCAGTAGAGAATGATGGCGTACAAACCAGCTTAATGCATTGATGCGTAGTGATTGGTTTATTTAATTGGAGGATAAATAAGTTGGCAGGTGATTTTTCTATAAGTATTGTCGACTTATCGCCCATAAACTTATCAAATACGGTAACTTTTCTTGGCCAGCCGGTAATAATGATATTTGCCAGTTTTTCTTTCGCAATACGCATTACTCCACTGGGCACATTATAATCCAATGTTGCAATTACTTCCAGATTGGTACCATTACCGGAAGCATACATTACTGTTTCGTTCAGTTTTTTACGTGCAATGAGCAGATTTGCCTGCGCATTATCAGAATCGGGTACTACCGAAAGGAGGTGGATAGGATGATCAGAATTTTTATCTTTAAATAATACGGCCAAATCCAGCATCGCGGCCATATTATTGAAATCGGCAATAGGGATCAGGATATTCTCCATGTCTGATTCCGCTTTCACGGAATCCGTTTCTTCGGCGGCAACAATTCTGCGACTCGCCTTTTCGGTAGCGAATGAAGCGGCAACACAGGTGATCAGGATCAGGATAATTGTACCGTTCAGGATATTGTCGTCGATAATCTTAGCTTTATAACCCACTAATATAATCGCGAGTGTAGCAGCAGCATGTGCACTACTCAACCCAAAAATAAGCAGGCGCTGATTCCTGGTGTATTTAAAGATCCACTGGGTAAAAGTTGCAGACAGATATTTTCCAAGAATCGCGACGATAGTAAGGGATCCTGCAATAATCAATGCGTCCGGTCCTTTGAATAAAACGCGCAGGTCTACCAGCATACCCACGCTGATCAGGAAAAAAGGAATAAATAAGGCATTGCCGACAAATTCGATCCTGTTCATCAGAATGGAAGAATGGGGGATCAGCTTGTTTAGCGCGAGGCCGGCGACAAATGCGCCGATAATGGGTTCTATTCCTGCCAGCTGCGCCATAAATGCGGAGAAAAATACTACTGAAAGTACAAAGATATAATGCGAGGTCTTCTCACTTTCCAGTTTAGTAAAAAACCATTTAGCGATCTTCGGAATAATAATAAAGACAGTTGCGGTGAAAATGCTGAGTGAAATGGCCAGCTGGATCCAGAAGGCGCTATTCAACTGTCCATCTACCGAACCCATAATTACTGCCAATATGATCAGTACTGCCGTGTCTGTCAGGATGGTGCCGCCGACTGTAACTGCCACTGCTTCATTTTTTGAGATACCAAATTTGTTGACAATAGGATAAGCCACCAGGGTATGCGTTGCAAACATACTGGCAGTTAGGATCGAGGTCAGTAACGAATAGTCAAGCAGGTAATAACACACCGGGAAACCAATGGCTATCGGTACAATGAAGGTCAGGAACCCAAATACAAAGCTCTTATGTTTTTTCTTTTTAAACTCAGCCAGATCCAGCTCTATACCTGCGATAAACATGATATACAGTAATCCAATAGTAGAAAAGAGCTCTATGGCAGAGTTTTTCTTCAGGATATTAAAGCCGTTCGGGCCAATAAGAATTCCGGCAATAATAAAACCTACAATGCCCGGAATTTTGATTTTTCCCAGTAGAATGGGGGCAATTAAAATGATAAACAGGATCAGCGAAAAAATCAGGACCGGGTTAGTAAACGGGAGGTCGAATTGTCTGGAAAGATGATCAAAAAAATTCGTGTGCATAATATGATTTAATGCTAAGATGCGGATAATTATTTAACCAGTTTATTCACCACCTTATTTAGGGTCAATCCCTGTACAATGATAGAAAATATAACAATCAGGTAACTTGCTGATACGATGAGTGATTTATATGGTGATTCTGGTAATGAAAGTGCCAATGCTACAGAAATACCACCTCTTAATCCTGCCCAGATCAGTATGCCCAGCTTATTGAAGTCTACGTTCAGCGTTCTTCTTAGCAGGATTGTTGGCGCGGCTATACTCAAACCTCTTGCAATCAAAACAAAGACAATAGAAAGTAAACTGATCACCCAGTAATTACTGAAGAATGGAATGACCACAATCTGCAATCCGATCAGCACAAATAATATGGTATTCAGCAGGTCGTCTATCAGACCCCAGATTTTATCCAGCAGGTCTTTGATCTGCTGTCCGGCTTCGCCATTACGGAGCTGCATATTGCTCAACATCAGTCCGGCAGATACCGCTGCCAGCGGAATGGAAACATGCATCAGGCTACCGAGAACAGAGATACCCATCACCATAGCCAATGTAATCAGTAAAACGGGCTGTAATTCGGTCAGTTTCCTGGCCAGTTTTATACAGATATATCCGGATACCACACCAAATAGAATTCCCCCGAACACTTCCTGGATAAACAATATCGCAGAGTGGGAGAAGGAAAATGCCGTACTGGTGTCTTCCGTCAGCTCCCTTAAAGTGACAAATAACAGGATACCTACACCATCATTAAAGAGGGATTCACCACCAATAATGGTTTCCATAGCAGGCGGGATTTTAGATTTCTTCAAGATAGAGAGTACGGCCACAGGATCAGTAGGTGAGATCAGTGCGCCAAACAGAAAACAATAGATCAGTGGGATATTGATGTCTAGCAGTCCGGCTGTCCAGTAAAAAAGGAACCCGAAGATCGTAGTACAACCAATCACACCCACGGTACTTAAGATCAGTACCGGAATTTTTTGTGCCTTTAACTTGTCCAGGTCAAAATGCAGTGCACTGGCAAACAGGAGGAAGGCCAGCATGACGTCCAGCAGTGTTTTAGTGAAATCTATTTCTGTAGTCAGGTCCTCAATGAAACTGTAGGCTACAGGAAATGTTTTACCCGTAATCATGATGATGACCGAAAGAATAATGGCAATAACCATTACGCCGATTGTGCCCGGAAGCTTCAAAAAACGATGGTTGATAAATGAAATGAGTGCGCTGATGGTAACCAGGACGGTAATGATTGTAAAAGTATCCATGATTAAAGAACGTCAAAAATGAGCTAATTGTTTGTACAGCCGACCAGACGATGCGGGTTTAGAGCTATAAAACGCATTAAAAACAGATTATTTTATATAGATTCGTTCAAATTCCTATAGCATATGAAGTATTCAATATTAGGTAAATCTGATTTGTCTGTCAGCGAGATCGGTTTAGGCTGCATGTCTTTAAAGGATGATGAAGTTGAAAATAAGCAGATTATAGCCAGGGCGCTGGAAATGGGTGTTAATTTTTTTGATACGGCAGACCTTTATGAAAATGGAGAGAACGAGATGAAGGTAGGACGGCTGCTTCAGGCAGATCGTAAACGTATCATTCTGGCTACAAAGGTAGGAAATCAGATGCGTGCGGATGGAAAGGGCTGGGACTGGAATCCAAACAAAGACTATATCATTGCTGCAGTAGAAAGAAGTCTGAAACGTTTGCAGACGGATTATATTGATCTGTACCAGTTACATGGCGGCACGATGGATGACCCGATAGATGATACCATTGCCGCATTTGAAATATTAAAGGAGCAGGGGAAAATCAGGAATTACGGGATTTCTTCTATCCGCCCCAATGTGATCAGGGAATATGTAAAACGGTCTGCTATAATTAGTGTTATGATGCAATATAGTTTGCTGGACAGGCGACCGGAAGAAGCGTGTTTTGACTTACTGGAAAAGCACCATATCGCTGTATTGGGCAGGGGAAGTGTGGCGCAGGGATTACTGGTCGACAAATCCGCTAAAGCCTACCTGAACTGGTCAGCGGAAGAAGTGGAGAAAGCTGCAGGGACAGTTAAAGCAGTCTCAGGCGATTCTGCTACTGCTGCACAAACGGCTTTACGTTATGCCTTGCATCATGCTGTCGTGAAAAGTGCGATCATCGGTGTAAGCACTTTAGCTCAGTTAGAAGATAGTCTGCAAACTGTAGATCTACCTGAATTAACAACAGCAGAATTGACACAGCTGCAACAAACATTACCATTTAAAGGATATCAGGAGCACAGATAAGAGATGAAGTTATCATTTGGCACAAAGGTCAATAACCAACCTAACTATTTTATTGAGAAGATCTGGAAGGGGTTATTGAACGGGCCCGCAAATCTTGAAGAGAGTTATACTAATTACCAGGGGCGTTACCTCGCCAAATTCGGTGAATTCTGGGACGGGGATAGCTTTGGTGAATTCCTGGAACCTAAGATTCATACGATCCGCAGGGATCCGGAAAATAAATGGCAAGAAGGAACGGATATCCAGCTGATCATCCGCCAGGGAGAGCCTGATGAATTTCAGTTTGCACCTACGATCAAGTGTCTTGGCGTTCAGCGGATCCAGATCGATTATTCGAACCTGATTAATGATGGTCCGGCAGTGTTTATCGATTATGAACTGGTCGATCAGCAGACCCTTGCCAAATTGGTTGTCAACGATGGTTTTGCGACTATAGCAGAGTTTTTCTATTATTTCAATGAAGAGTTCAGCGGCAACCTGGTACACTGGACACCGCTAAAATACCAATAACGGCTGCTGCTGTAATTTGATATTTACCTGTTCAGTTTGAACTCAAAATGCTCAAATAAAGGTGCATCTGTCCCTTCAGGCAATCCTTCATGCGGTATTGCATAATAGTTACCACCGATATAGAGACCGTCCGGCTTTTTCTCTACTTCCAGCTTTAAAAATCCATGCTGCATAACGCAATAACCTTTTAGCTCCACATTGTCGAAGAGCGGATTGTCGTCAGTAAACCTGGGATCATCCTGTTCTGCCAGAGAGTGCAGTTCGTCGAATCCGCCGCCGCCGCAAACAATAAAGGGCACACTTACACCATCATCATAAAGCTTAAGATAACGCTGGTAATTATGGACATGGCCACTCACCACAAGATCGGGTCGTACACCAGCTGCGGTAAAACATTCTTCCATGAAATTGATCATTGGCAAACTTGATCCGTGATTGATATCTGCCGAATAGGGTGCATGATGGATAAAAACAATAATCGCTTTATCTTCTTTTTCTGTCGCAGCCTGTGTCAGTTCATCTATAAACCATAACTTCTGTTCTTCAGTAACTACTCCGAATTTAGGTACATTACTATGGAGACCGATAATATTTGCCAAAGGTGTTTGCAGCGTCCAGTACACATGCGGCTGCACGCCGCTTTTACGTTCTTTATTGTCGCCAAATGTTACAGGTCTTGGTGTTTCGCCGCAAAAAACGCTGGTAAATGGTGTCAAACTCTCATATGGAGTGGCTGCGGCGGTATTCACATCACTATCGTGGTTACCCGCAATGGCGTAGATGGGCAGGGGATAGTTTTTATAAGGGGTGAAGAATTGCCGCTCATACTGGTCGGCCTCTCCAAAATGATATACGATATCGCCGGCATGGTAGAGAAAAGATGGTCGGTCGGCCCCTTCCACCATGCACTGTTTAGCCATCTCTTCAGCAATTAGTTTCTGAAAAGCAGGAGATTTAATCCCCCCTGTATCTCCAACCACGTGAAATACCATTTTAGTACTGATACCTTCAAAATCTGGTTTCAAACGGTAAGGATATTTTCCGCATGGTGCCGGAAGGGGCTGAAACTTATAGGTATCGTCTGGCTGATTTAATTTGAATATTGGTTTTGTTCTTTTATATGTATTTGATAAAGACATCTGTGTGTTTATGCGTTTTTGATCAGGATCGACTCCAGTACGTTTGCCACATCTTCACATTTATCTGCTGCCATTTCCAATGTCTGCAAGATCTCTTTAGTTTTGATTAACTCTATTGCATCAGTTTCTAGCTGGAATAATCTGGCGATTGCGGTATTACAAAGATGATCGGCCTGGCTCTCTCCTTTATTAATTCTTGCACAAACATCAGTAATAACTTTTGAATTAGGCGAGTTTTTGAGTTCTAAAATTGCAATTTCAAGATCTTTACACATGACCACCAGTAATTCTGCCAGCTGAATCATCTCCGGACCGACTACCTGAAGTTTATATAATTCAATATTAATCGCAGTAGCATAAATATAATCGGCAATATCATCCATGGAACTCACCAGTGAGTGGATATCTTCCCTGTCGAATGGTGTAATGAAATTTTTGCTCAGTTCCAGGAATATAGAATGGGCGATGTCATCACCACTTTGCTCCAGGTGACTAATCTCTCTGTAAAAGAACTTTTTCTCTTCCGGATCTTCCACATTTAAGGCGAGAACAAGTGTTTCTGAGATTTTAACAAGGTTTTTAGCACATGCTTCAAAAGAAGGCTGGAACTTTTTATCTTTCGGGGTAAAGAGGCTGAATACAGAGTTCATAGAAATATGTTATTTCCTCAAATGTACCACCGTTATATTAACATAGCGTGAATTAATCTGTTTAATATTTATCTGCTGCTGGCCAGCAGTACCAGTTCAGCTTCGGAAATGAGTTCCGGATCTTTGAACTGACGGTTCAGAAGGGCTTTCCTGATCCTGATTGTTCTGGTTGTGGTAAACACCACAGCACCTGTAGTATTAAAAGTATGGGAAACGTAAGTACCTATGGAAGGGTCAAACGCATGAATTCTAATCAGTAATTCGTAGATCACAAAAACGGGTATCGGCACACCGCAAAGATAATTTAACAATAGGGTAATATGTAATTATCATTCTGTTAATATATCGGCCGGCTTAACATAGATTTAATATAGCTGCTGAAGCCATTATTTTGTGCATAAAATGGCCGAAAATATTTCTTTAAAAATTACCAAAAATTTGCACGTCAATGAATTAACAATTGTATACATTTGCGCCACTCAAATAAAAAAAATGGCAAATCATAAAGATGTCAATAAACTCACTGCCGCTGGTTTATTAATAAGCTTAGGAATCATTTACGGAGATATAGGAACGTCTCCTCTCTACGTTTTTAAGGCAATCGTTGGAGACAGGATAATCGATGCAGAACTCATCCTTGGCGGACTGTCTTTAATCTTCTGGACTTTAACGTTGCAAACCACCATCAAGTATGTTATTATTACACTGCAGGCGGATAATAAGGGAGAAGGAGGAATCTTCTCACTCTACTCGCTGGTCAAGCGAAAAGCAAAATGGCTGATCATTCCTGCAATGATTGGCGGGGCCGCACTGCTGGCGGATGGCATCATGACACCGGCTGTAACTGTATCATCGGCAATTGAGGGTTTGGGAATTATCTATAAAGACCTGCCTACGACGTATATTGTTATTGCCATTGTTACGTTTTTATTTGGCATCCAGCAATTCGGTACTTCATTTATCGGAAAAGCATTTGGCCCTATTATGTGGCTGTGGTTTACCATGATAGCAGTGCTGGGTATTTCTTATGTGATACAATTCCCCGAAATACTGAAAGCGATCAATCCTTATTACGCTTACCATACACTCACTACCAACCCACAGGCATTTTTAATTATCGGTGCGGTGTTCCTGTGTACTACAGGTGCGGAAGCATTGTATTCAGATCTGGGTCACTGCGGGCGTGCCAATATCCGCGTCAGCTGGGTTTATGTTAAAATTTGTCTGATCCTGAATTATATGGGCCAGGGCGTTTGGTTATGGCAGTTGCGGGGACAACATCTTGTACAGGAAAATCCTTTCTTTCACATTATGCCGCAATGGTTCCTTATTTATGGGATCCTGATCGCTACAGTAGCAGCTGCAGTGGCCAGTCAGGCGCTCATCTCAGGCTCATTTACGCTGATTTCTGAGGCTGTACGTTTAAACTTATGGCCTAAAGTAAAAATCAACTATCCGAGTAATTCCAAAGGTCAGCTGTATGTGCCTTCCATGAACTGGGTACTATTTATTGGCTGTATCCTGGTGGTGCTGATCTTCCAGAAATCGGAAAATATGGAAGCCGCTTATGGTCTTTCTATTACCGTAGCGATGCTGATGACCACTGTGCTGGTGTCGATATTTATGATGCGTAAAAAGGTACCAAGGTACCTGATCGTGATATTCCTGGTGATTTATGGTATCATTGAAATTACTTTCCTTGCCGGTAATGCCGCTAAAATACTCCATGGTGGCTGGTTCACCCTGATATTAGGACTGTTATTATTCTCTATCATGTGGGCATGGTCTAACGGGCGCAGAATCAGAAACCGCTACATGCGTTTTGTGGATATAGAAAAGTTTTATCCGATCATCAGTAAAATCAGTGAGGATGAATCAATTCCTAAATATGCATCTCAGCTGGTGTATCTGACCAGCGCTAATTTTAGTTCTGAGATCGAATCATCAGTGATGTATTCCATTATACAGAAACACCCTAAAAGAGCTGATGTTTATTGGTTACTGCACGTAGATGTAACCGATGAGCCCTTTACAATGGAATACAAAGTAGAGCAGCTGATTGATAAAAAGCTGGTCCGTATTGATTTCCGTCTGGGCTTCCGGGTAGAACAGCGTGTGAATGTGCTGTTCAGAAAGGTGGTAGAAGAGATGGTTAAAAACGGCGAGATTGATATCACGAGTAAGTATACTTCACTTAGGGAACACAATATTGTGGGCGATTTCAGGTTTGTTGTCATTGAAAAAATACTGTCAAATAACAATGGTCTGAAATTTATTGAACGTGTAACGATGATTTATCACTCGGTACTCAAAACATTCAGCGTACCGGAAGAAAAAGGATTCGGACTTGACCTGAGCTTTGTAGCGGTAGAAAAAGTTCCTTTGATTGTGGACTTGCCGACCGACTTCGAGTTAAAGCGTCTGGTGTAAGGTCTTGTTCTTTCCAAAGTCTGACGGCCTGATATTGGTGAGCTGAAAAAAAGCTTTGCTGAAGGCCGCCAGACTATTATAACCTGTTAAAAAGGCAATTTCGCTGGTAGACATATCATTCTGCAGCAACATTTCCATTGCTTTTACCACCCTTAAGAGTTTAAGGTACTGGAGAAAAGAGATGCTCATGGTGGACTGAAACAACCTGGACAAGGTACGTGCCCCGATATTAAAGCGCTCGGCCAGACTTTCCAGCGTATTCTCCTGAGAAAAATGCTGCGACAGGAATAACAGGATTGGTCTCAGTCTGGTATTCGATGTAGTAGGCAGTGCTACAGGGAAAGATTTGGTACTCAGTTTCGGCAGAATATCTTTAATAGCTGATAAAAAACTATATCCCTCATCTTTTTTATCAATAAATCCTGTCAGGTTCTCTGTGAATACGATCATTTCAAATAACAGGTTATTTACGGGGTAAATGCCCAGTTTGCTATAAAATACATCCTTTGCGTCATCCGCTGTATAATAGTATAAATTGCGCGTAACTGTAGCCGCATTCCTCACTTTCAAAAAGTGCGGCATTCCTTTCGGGATCCAGACATAATGCCGCGCCGGGATAATGTAAGTTTTGTTTTCTATATAAATATAAGCGATTCCACCTTCAACATAAGTAAGCTGACCTTTGGTGTGCGCGTGTAAGGGCAATCTCCGCTCCAGTTTTTCATGTACCACGTAAACGCTTTTCGGCTTCAGGTCAATCTCTTGCAAATAGGTTGTTGTGTCTAAATTATTCATTGGCTGGAATGGACAAATAATTGGTAATATAAGCAAAATAGCAATATTTCAAATCCGTAATTTTGTGTATTATTTTTGATATGAAGCACTATACTACACCGCTCGCTCTTACATTCCTGCTCTCCACACTGGTTAGCGAAGTATCAGCGCAGCAAACCCAGGCCAAAATTCCTTTTACGATCGACCAGATCTGGCAAAAGGTAAGCGAAAACAATAAAGCCGTCCACATGCAGGACCTCAGCATCTCAGGTACTGTAGAAAATATAAAAGATGCCAAAGCTGAACGTTTGCCTGATATCTCCGCAGAAGGAGAATATGCGAGGGTAAGTAACCTGCCTATTTATGAAAATGGTCTTTTCCATACGCCCTCGCAAATGGAGGTGGTTCATACTTCCTATAAATTCGGGGCTGATGCTTATCTGAACATTTATAATGGCAGCAAAACCAATATTAAAATTGCGGAAGAAAAAAAAGAGAATGAGATTGCACATGAGCAGCGGAACCTGACCATCTCCGAAATGAGGTTAAGGGCGACTGCTTATTATCTCGATCTGCAGCGCAGTGATATCTTCAAAAAACTGTTATTAAAAGACATCAGCGACCAGCAAAAACAGCTGGATGAGATTAAACAGCTGCAAAAAAACGGTGTAGTGCTTAAAAGTGATGTGCTGCGGGTAACGCTGAAATTGTCGCGCCAGCAAATGGCACTCGTTCAGCTGAACAATGATATTGCGATAGCGAATCAAAAACTGGATATCCTGACCGGCATGCCGGATGATACCCTGGTTGAACCCGTAGGTGACGCAGATGCAGATCTTCCTGTATTAAAAACATATGCAGACTATCTTGCTGAAGCTATGGATCATTCCTTTGCTTATAAAATATCGGAAAAGGAAGGGGAACTGCGCAAGCTGCAGCTGAAAGATGTGAAAGCGAATGTCGCATTCAAACTGGGGATGTTCGCCAATTACAATTATTCCTATCCGCAGATCTTACTCTATCCCTATTCAATTGCTGTGTATGGCTTGGGTTTCGCCGGATTAAAGGCAAGTTTTCCTATCTCTTCCTTATACCACAATGCGCATAAAACCAGGGCGGCAGAACTTAAATATCAGTTGCAGGAAGTAGAACATGCGGATACGCAGGATAAGATCAGACAGGAAGTCAATGAAGCTTATTTAAGATATAGAGAGTCGCTGACCCGCATTGAGGTCGCCAAAGAAAACATCACCCAGGCCACTGAAAATTTAAGGATTGTCAACAATACCTATTTCAACCAGCTTGCCCTGGTCACCGATCTGCTGGATGCAGACACCCAGTTATTACAAACACGTTTCGACTATGCGGCGGCAAGAATCGCGGCAAGGTTACAATATTATCAATTACAAAAAGCTATAGGCAACCTATAAGATGAGCACTCAGAAGAACTACACGAATACAGATCACTTAATTACCAGGATAACGGCATGGATAGCAGGAATTATAGCTGTTGGCCTCGCGATATGGGGAGTCATCTTCCTGTTCGATTTTTACAGCTACGAAGAAACCAACGATGCACAGGTAGAAGAATACATCAACCCTGTCACCTCCAGGGTCACCGGTTTTATTCGTGAGATTAAATATGAGGAAAACCAGGAAGTAAAAAAAGGTGATACGCTGCTGGTGATTGATAACAGCGAATATAAATTGCAGCAGGAAGAAGGTGAAGCCGCACTGGCCAATGCGCAGGCGCAGATTAACGTGATGGAAAGCAATGTAGCCACCACTGCAAAAGTATCTGTGGCAAGTGAATCACAGATTGCTTCTGCCAAAGCCAAGCTGGTGAAACAGCAGCAGGATTATGACCGTTACGAGAAGCTGTTTAAGGTAGAATCTGCCACTCAGCAGCAACTGGAAAACAGCAAGGCGGCCTTGGACGTTGCCAATTCGGAATACCGCTCTGCTGTAGAAAATTACCAGGCCTCTTTATCGAAGGTCAACGATATTAAAGCCCAAAAAGGGGTTTACGAAGCAGAAATTAAACGCAGGCAGGCTTTATTGAGCAGGAACAAGCTGGATGTAGGTTATACTATAATTCGCGCGCCATACAATGGTAAGATGGGGAGGAGAACCATTCAGGAAGGTCAGCTCATTCAAGCTGGTCAGACACTGGCTTTCATTGTCGACAAGGAAGCTGGTAAATGGGTCATTGCCAATTTTAAAGAGACACAGATCTCCCACATGCATATCAATGCTGCGGTAGAAATCACCGCAGATGCCTATCCTGGAAAGACTTTTAAAGGGACTATTGTGTCCTTATCACCCGCTACCGGCGCACGTTTTTCACTTTTGCCGCCGGATAACTCAACCGGGAACTTTGTGAAGATTGTACAGCGGATTCCGGTGAAGATCAAATTGACAGATGATTTAGCAACGCTGGATCAGCTGCGTGCCGGGATGAATGCCAATGTGAAGATAAATAAAGACTAATGACGATCGACTTGCCTGTATTTAAACCCTGGGTGCCTGAATGGTTGATCAGGGGAACTATCTTTCTGGTGATCTTTCCGGGACTGCTCTTGTTTGGTTTATCCACAGCCAGTGGTGCGGGTGCAGCGGGATATTATGGCATTGAGCCGGCAGATGTGCAATATTCAATGATTGTATTTTATGCAGCTGTTGCCGGTTTTTTCGCATTGGAACGCAGGTTTTTCGTATTTACCGCTACGAAGGAATACTTTCTGCTGAGCCTGATTATCCAGATCGCGACTGCCTATGTATGTTTTCATACGCAGAACCTGTATATTCTATTGTTCTTCCGGTTTTTACAAGGGATGTCCAATTGTATGTCCACCAGTATCTGCATCACCCTGATCTTTAGCAGGCTGCATAGTGAGCGGGCAAGAGAGATTGGTTATTCTATCTTTTATAGTATGTTATTGTGTATCACGCCCATTTCTACGATGGTTACGGCACCCATCCTTGACGCCTTTGATTTCAATACACTCTATAAATTCATTATTTATGCCTACATCCCCGGAGCATTATTTTTACTGGTGATCATGAATAATGTAAGGTTAAACAGGAAGATGCCCTTGTACCAGCTGGACTGGTCCAGTTTTATCATCTATTCTGCCGCTTTATGTTTACTGGGTTATGGATTGGTGTACGGACAGCAATACTACTGGTTTCAGGATAGGAGGATCGTGCTGAGCCTCAGTGCTGCAGTCTTGCTGATCCTGCTGCATATTGTCCGACAACTCCATCTAAAACGCCCTTACCTGAGTCTTGAAGTTTTCAAACACCGTAATTTCAATGTTGGGGTGTTCCTGATATTTGTCCTGTATATTGTCAGAGGTGCATTAGGGATTGTATCTATATACTTTGCGGTTGTAATGGGCATGGATCCGATACATATTGCCTATGTTTTGCTCGCAAATATTGCAGGAATCGTATTCAGCGTCCTGATCTCTTCCCGTTTAATCCTGATGAAGAGACCAATGCGACTGGTCTGGATCTATGGCTTCGCCCTGATGCTGGTTTTCCATGTATGGATGTGGTTTTTATTCAGTTCACAGGCAGAAGCATCGACTTATGTTATTCCTTTAATGGTACAGGGAATGGGAGCGGGGATGCTGATGACACCTATTATTATTTACACGATTTCTTCAGTGCCGGCACATCTGGGCAGTACAGCCTCGGCTACGGGAGTATTTTTCCGCTTCGCCGGCTTTTGCAGCAGTATCGCGATCATTAACTATTTCCAGTTGCACAATAAGAACAACCATTATAACCGTTTTCAGGATCAGCTGAGTTTGTTGAATGCTGGTGTGACGGACAGACTAACCCTTTATACCAAAGGATTGACAGGGAAAGGTGTTGCTCCTGAGCAGGCAGCAAAAATTGCAAGAGGGCTGCTGAACCGTTCCGTTGACGTTCAGGCACAAATACGTTCCATGATGGACTATTATTTCCTGATCAGTTGCCTGCTGGTGGTGGTGCTGCTGGTGATTGCGCTGTTCCCTTACTTAAACCGTACCAGGATAGATCTGAAATCCAACCAGCCAGCACCGGCCTCATATTGAGTCCTGATGAGCAGGAACTCAGGTTCTGATTATTTTTTCTTTTTCGTCCTCATCCTCGTCTCTTTGCCCATTTCCAAGGTCTGATTTTGGGGTGCTTCCATGCAGAGATTCATCATTTCTGGATGATGAAGGATCATTATTATCATTTTTTGAAGGTTTTAACTCATCTTTTTTTCCTTCAGTCTGATTTAAATTTTCCACATAAGGCAGGGCTGTGCCTTCTCGGTGCTCCGTAGTGCTATTAAACTTCGGTTGAGTTAAATTTTGTGGATTTTCTATGTCATATCCTTCATTATCAGGAGTTTCTGATTTTTTGTCGTTCTTCGTGTTTTCCATGATTTCTATTGTTAATGCTGATTAATAATCTAACAATGAGGGCAGGAAATGGTTTTAATTAATGCAGGGGCATATAATTTATAAATAATCCTACGTTTTAGATTTGGAAGAAAACCAATAATTATTACCTTTAGGACCAGAAATCAAATTTAATTAACAAAATATCATGGAAAAATTCGCACAATTAAAAGAATTAATCGCCGGAGTTGAGGCTGATGCAGACAAGTTTTATAATTCAGGTAACGGCGCTGCTGGTACAAGAGTTCGTAAAGCAATGCAGGATTTAAAAACTTTAGCTCAGGATATCCGTACTGAAGTTACTGAAAAGAAAAACAGCGCTAAATAATTTTAATTCTGGAAACAGATAGCAATGAAAAACCCGGTTAAGCAATTAACCGGGTTTTTTATTTTAAGAATGATGTTTTTGCCTTGCTGTAGAGAAATTCTATTCGACGTTTCTTAGTGGCCGCTTTGTTTTAATCACATGGTCTACCGAATAGGGCCCGGATCCAACAATCCAGAATAAGATGAGCAGCAAAAGTACAATTACGGATAACCATAACTCTGAGTTCAGGAAAGACAATCCCCTGGTCATATTGACGAAGAAAATGGCACCTACCAGGATAGGAATCTGGATTACCACCGCGAAACGGGTCACTAAACCGATCATGATCAGCAGTCCACCCACAAGATGTACAAATGCTACGATGTGCAGCACAACCACTGCCATCAGACCGGAAAATCCAAAAGTGTTATTTTGTACGATCCATTCCTGCTGGACCCCCGTATCACTGATAAAAGAAACTCCTTTACCTAAAATCAGCAGGCCGAGTGCCATGCGGATGATGTCGAGCCATTTGGTATGATGTAAATCTCCCCAATGCTCTACTTTTTGAACAATATTCATAATGTCCTCCTTTTTAAGCTATTATATTTGGTGATATTGAAGTTAAGCATAAAAAAGAGCTTATTTTCAACTATTTTTATCAAAATTAAACATCCATACCATACCAAATTTATCTTTCACTACTCCAAACAGCGCACCCCAGAATTGTATTTTTAAAGGATCAATGATTTCTCCGCCTGCCGAGATATTCTTATAAAAGGTATTGATCTCTTCCTCACTACTACAATTTACAGAGATGGCGAAGTTGTTTCCCAACTGAAGTTTCCTGTCTCCGATCATATCCGAAGCCATTAAAACCAGGCTATCCTTGATCAATGAGGCGTGCATAATCGCATTTTCATCTGTACCCATACACTGTGACCCCATGTTGGTATCTTTAACAGTCATTAGCGTCAGTTCTCCACCCAATGCATCTTTGTAAAACGTCATCGCTTCACGTGCATTGCCATCAAAGGTTAAATAAGGGCTGATTGTTGTTGTCATGTTGTTGTTTTTAAATGAATGATGTGTTTGAAATAATCAAATGTAACAGGCAGATGAGAACAACGTGAGTCCTGAATCAGACATTAAAAGGGAGTAATTGCGACAATCATATGCTGCTGACATACTGTTGTCATTCTTTGTTTTAATTTTGAAGAATAATAACAACCATATGAATGTTCAAAAGATTGACAGCTTTACTATTATCGGCCTTGCTGTAAGAACTGCAAATGGCGAAGGACAGGCGGAGGTAGATATTCCTGCGCTTTGGAATAGATTTTTGTCCTCACAAGCCGCAGATCAGATTCCGGGGAAAACAGATGATACTTTGTATTGTGTGTACACTAATTATGAGAAAGACCATACCGCTCCCTATACGGTAATTCTGGGCTGTCGGGTGCATTCAATAAACCACCTTCCTGAAGGTATGACGCATGTGACCATCAATGCTGGAAACTACGTTGAATTTACAGCAAAAGGTAAAATCATGGAAGGCGTAGTATACCATACCTGGCTGGACATTTGGGCATCTGGTCTGGAACGGGCTTATCAAACAGATTTTGAAGTGTACGGACAAAAAGCGCAGGATCTGGAAAACGCAGAAGTTCCAGTATTTATCGGGGTTTGATCATTGGCTGGATAAACCTGTATTCTTTTATTCCGCTTTTAACCTTGTAATCGCAAACATAACAATGGCCGATAATACCGTCAGCACAAAATAACTTGCGCCCAGATTGAACTCGTCTTTTGCAGGTAGAAAGCTGATGATGGCATAACTGAAAAACGACACAATTACATAAGTAATTCCACCCGTTAAGCCCCCTGCTATGCCTGCATTTGTCGGAAATTTGGTCAGGCAGAAAGTAAAATAATTATTGAATACATATCCGGCAGTAGCATGAATAATAAAAGCAAAAAAGATAAGTGAATACAGGTTGGAAATATAATGGATACTCGCCAGCATACCGATGACAAAAACGGCCTGCAGTACCAGGTTGATCACCATTTTACGCATGAATGGACGATTGATTGTTGCTTTGCCTGCAAAGCCGCCAACCATCCAGGCAAATCCCAGTACCAATGAGCTGTATCCCGCAACAATGGGCGACAATTCCAGGTTATGTTCAATAATAAACGGGCCGGTCATATTGTAAATCATCACCATACAATAAGCCAGGCCAAGCATTACTATTCCCAACGTAAAACTGGTTGTTTTTAACATCGTTGCATAAACGCCGGTAATGCTCTTGAAGTGAAACACAGTACGGTGCTTTAGCGTCTCGCCACTGTAGATCAATTCCAGGATCACCATCAGCACTGCTAAGCCGGCAAGGAAGTAAAAGTTAGATTCCCAGCCAAAAAGAGTTTGCAGGTAACCACCCAGAAAGGGAGCCACAATCGGTCCGGTAGACCAGATAATGGAGAACAGACTTAAATAATGTTTGAGTTTATCTCCGGAATAGATGTCGACGAAAAATGCTCTTTTAGCTACAATGATTGCACCTACGGTCAAGCCGTGAATAATCCGCATAAGGTAGATCAGGTAAATATCATGCGTTGTTGCAATCACCAGACTCGCAATTGCAAAAATGACCAGTGCAGCCTGACTAATTTTATAACGGCCAAAGCTATCCAGGATACTCCCGATAAACAACTGTGATACACCGTAACTGATCAGAAAAAGACTTAATGTAAGTTGTACATCGATGCTGCTCACGTGTAATGTCCCTGCCATAGAAGGCAACGAAGGAATATAGATATCTGTTGCAAATCCAGAGAGCGGAAGTAAGGCAAAGGCAAGTATTGTAGAAATTCCCTGGTGTTGTGGTTTTAAAGAATTGGATCTCTCCGGGCTGGTAGTCATTAAATATGGTGTCAATTTTGAATGGCCAAAGGTAGTTTTTATGCAGAGCTAAGACGTCCTGTTAAAGAACATGTTTGTGTAAAGATTAGGGATGAAATACGATGACGATTCAACGAGGCTAAGTGCAGCTTTAACGATTTCTATAGTCCATTCGACTAATTCAATAGCTATATCTCTGATTTTTAGCGTTCCTTTATATAAAACAGCAAAACATGAGTTTCCAAATCAGACGTTCATATCGAAAAGTATTGTGGGGCATTGCCTTTTTAATGTGCAGTTTATTCCTGTTGCAGTTTGTAAACAGACCTGAAATACAAAATCCCCCCGTTACAGGAGAAATCAAAGCTACACCTAAGGTCAAAGTGATCCTCAAAAAAGCATGTTATGATTGCCATTCCAATGAAACAAATTTGAGATGGTACGATAAGATTGTACCTGTGTATTGGATGGTTGCAAAAGATGTAAGAGAGGGCAGGGCCGTACTTAATTTCTCTGAATGGGACAATATGCCAAAGGCAGGCCAGTCAGCCCTGATATGGGAAGCCGTCAACCAGATCCAGGCCGGTGCCATGCCGATTAAATCTTATCAGCTGGTTCATCAGGATAGCCAGGTTTCTGCAGCAGATCTGGCTGTACTGAAGAGTTACCTGTCGGCTAAGGTAAGAAAGACCGTTGCAGATACTGGAAAAACAAACGCGCTTGAAAAGCAGTATAGCCATTGGTTGAAAGGTGCAGAAAGGAAAGCTGTTTTGCCTGTCGCATTAAATGGTATTGAGTTTATACCCGATTATAAAAACTGGCAGGTAGTCACCACTTCGGACCGTTTTGACAACGGAACGATGCGTGTTGTTTTTGGAAATGACATTGCCATCCAGGCGATCAAAGCGAATCATATTAATCCATGGCCTAATGGAACAATCTTCGCAAAAGTGGCCTGGGACAAATTAGTAGATGCTGATGGTGCAGTGAAAACCGGAGCTTTTAAGCAGGTAGAATATATGATTAAGGATGATAAAAAGTACGCTTCTACGGTAGGTTGGGGATTTGCAAGATTCAAAACCCCCGAAATGTTACCCTATGGTAAAACGAAACTCTTTGCTAACGAATGTGTGAACTGCCACCGACCTATGCGCGACAACGATTTTGTATTTACAATTCCAGTAAAAAATTAAACACCATGAGATCATCATCTATACTATTGCCATTGTTTTTATTGCTGTTATCAGCCTGTTCAACATCCGAAGAACCTACTGGTATCAATAAAGAGGCTTCTCTGCCAGCAACATTCAATCTGAGTGAAATGGGCTTAAAAGTAATTACCTCATCAATTTATCCGAAAAATGAAACGATGTCTACCCTCTACGGCAACGACATCGCATCGGCTGCGTTCAGGAACAATAATACTTCCCTGCCCGGGGAAGTGATAGCCCTGGTGACCTGGAAACAAAAGGAAGACGTACATTGGTTCGGTGCTAAAATTCCTGCTGCTTTACAGTCTGTGGAAATGATAAAAACTAAAGCAGGTCAGGCAAATACAATTGAGATCAACTACGAGTGCCTCGAAGGGAGTAAATTGATCCTCCGCAACGATACTGCCGGGGATGCAAACCGTATTCACTATATTTTTGCTCAAAAGCCATCCGTAATGCCCTGATCAAATGATTCGAAAGGTTCATTTTGTGCGCTGCGGTTTTTTCTTTTGAATGTAAAGTTCCGTCAGATCATCATTTCTTAGCCCTAAAGCTGGTTATATTCGTTCATACAATATACTAATTCAATATGGAAGCACTTACTCAGGATACAGCATACCACGAACTCAAAGTTTATACTTTTAAGAATGAAAGACAGCAAAAGCTCGTTACGGATTTTTATACCGTAGCAATACCTGCATATAACCGTGCAGGCGTTAAAAACGTAGGTGTTTTCACCGAATTGGAACCCGAAGGTCAGACAAAACTGTATGTCCTGATTCCATACCACAGTATTGCACATTTTGCCGCAGTGAATGCTCAGCTGGAAAATGATGCGGCTTATCAGCAGGAAGGTGAGTTCTACTTAAATGCTCCGCCGCTTGAACCTGCTTATGAAAGAATAGAAAGTTCACTGATGCAGGCTTTTAAAGGCTTTCCGGAGCTGGTTGTCCCTTATAAACAAACGCGGATTTTTGAATTGCGTCAGTACCAGAGTCCGGGTGAGTCGGCCGGCAAAAAGAAAATAGAAATGTTTAATGACCAGGGCGAGATAGACATTTTTAAACGTCTGAATTTTAATCCCGTTTTCTGGGGGGAAACTGTGATCGGCTCGCAGATGCCGAATCTGACTTATATGGTGACTTTTGATGATCTTGCTGCTAAAGACGCGCAATGGGCAAGGTTTATTGCTGATCCCGAATGGAAAAAGATCAGTGTAGTAGATGGTTATTCCAATGAGGAATTACTCAATGAGATTGTATCTACCCTTTTAATCCCTGTAGCTCACTCCCAGATTTAGCAAACCTATCAAGAAATAATAAAATACAATGGAATATAGACAACTAGGAAATTCGGGCCTTAGAGTGCCTGTGTTGAGTTTTGGTACCGCTACCTTTGGCGGCAGTAATGAGTTTTTCAAAGCATGGGGCAGTACCCAGGTAGATGAGGCCACACGCATGGTTAATCTTTGCCTCGACGCGGGTGTTAATCTCTTTGATACGGCCAATGTGTATTCTGCCGGTGCTGCCGAAGAAATTTTAGGCAAAGCAATTGCCGGACTAAGGGATAAGGTACTGGTATCTACCAAAGCTACTTTTCCGCTGGGCGAGGGCATCAACGACTACGGATCTTCGCGTATTCATTTAGTGAAATCCTGCGAAGACAGCCTTAAAAGACTGGGAACTGATCATATCGATATTTATCATATGCATGGTTTTGATGGCAATACACCCATGGAAGAAACCCTTAAAGCTTTAGATCATTTAGTACAGAGTGGTAAAGTACGTTATATTGCCTGTTCCAACTTTTCCGGATGGCACCTGATGAAATCATTGTCTATTTCTGAGCGCCATGGCTGGGCAAAATACATTGCCCATCAGGTGTATTACTCCCTGCTCGACAGAGACTTTGAATGGGAACTGATGCCTTTAGGTGTGGAGGAACAGATCGGCGCAATGGTATGGAGTCCTTTGGCCAGTGGAAAGCTGAGTGGTAAGTACCGCAGAGATCAGCCTTATCCTACAGATGCCCGCGTAGCACAAGGGGGCAGCCCTGTAGAATCTGTTTCAACAGATGATGCGCGATTATACAATATCGTTGACGTGTTAGATGAGCTGGTAGAAGAAACCGGAAAAACTGCAGCACAGATTTCATTGAACTGGGTTTTACAAAGACCAACAGTGGCTAACGTAATTATTGGTGCAAGGAATGAAGAGCAGCTGACGCAAAATCTTGGCGCAGTAGGATGGGATTTAACCACAGATCAGGTGAAGAGACTCGATAAGGCAAGTGAAATTCGCCCGGCTTACCCTTACTGGCATCAGCGTCAGTTCCCAATGTTGAACAATTCACCAAAATTATACGGGAACAGATAAATTAATTTATACGCTGCACAATATTTGACGATTTGATTCGTCTTTATATGGAGAGCGTTAATTTAGAAAAAGCGGGAAAGGACGGATGTGCCATTTCCGCTTTTTCATTTTATGTTCTTTTGCTGTCCGCTGTTTGTATTTCAGACTCACAACTTCCTTAAAAGGAGATATGCTTTTGGATACTATAAATAGATACTTCCCTTCGCACCTCAAATCCCAGATCTTTATACACCTTAACAGCACGCTCATTGTCAGATCTGACATGTAAGAAAGCAATATTATCATTTTGCTGAATAAGCCGGATCTGATTTTGCAGCAGCATTCTCGCATAACCTTTACCCGAATGGTCGGGGTGGCAGCATACGGCACTGATTTCTGTGTAATGGAATGGATGCATCCTATTGCCTGCCATCGCTACCAGGTCGTCTCCTTCAAAAATACCGTGGTAATTTCCAAATTCAATCGTGTTCGCAAAAAATGGCCCCGGTTTAGTCAGTTGTGTCAATGCAATCATTTGCGGTACATGCACGCTGTGCAGGGGAATAATTCTGGTCTCGGTAACCACAGGCTCCAGAACGGTGTTAAATACCATTTGTAAACACTTCAGATGGTTCAGTACTTCCCATGGATGTACAATTGATATTTCAGTGGGACTGAAAAAAGCGAATGTACTTTCAGAAGGCAACATATGGTATAACTGTTCGAAGTTTTCAGCTGTCGCTTCTTTTAGCCCTACAAAAGGCGCAACATCTTGTGCGAAATATTTTGCACTTTCAGTGCCGAGTGATAGCTTTTGATTGCCGGAAATAAGTGCGTTATATACAGGGTTGTCGAGTATATGCTCCATGAGTTGCAAGATTAGGGTCCTATGAACAGGCAATTTTAATGTTGACGATTTGCCAGAATATCCAAATTTATAATAATTCAGGTTCTGATTTATTGTCAGACTCAATCTTTATACTAATTAATTGTATTTTGGACATTTCAATGGCAAACGACAGGCATACGATCTCATTATGACAAAATCTATAAACGAACTTTCAAAGGAGGAGATAGCGCAGTTATTTCCGATAATATTATCTAATTACGATCCGCTTTGGGCAAAGCTATTTACAGAAGAACAGCTGCTAATTTCAAATGCACTGGGGGAAATCGGATTGAGGATAGAACATTTTGGTAGTACCTCTATTCCAAATTTAACAGCCAAGGATACGATTGATATATTAGTCGAAATCCCTGATGAGCAAGGTCTCAACGATGATATCATTGCACGCATGAAAAACATTGCCTATGATTTTATGTGGCAGACAGATGGTGAGCCTCCTTATATGGTATTCGTAAAGGGCTACAATACCGATGGTGTCAAAGAGCAGACCTTTCACATCCATATGGGGCCAGGGCACCACAAATTATGGGATAGAATTTATTTCAGAGATTACCTGATTGCCTTTCCTGAAGTAGCCAGGCAATATGGAGCTCTGAAATTAGCATTGGCACAAGAGTATAAATACGATCGTGTAGGCTATAGAATTGCAAAAACAGATTTCGTAGTCAGCGTCACCGATGAGGCCAAACAGTATTACCTACCTGTACATTGCCATAGTTAATTAAATTTAATACTAAAAACGGAAATAGAATGAATGCAGAAACAACGCTTAAAAATCAGGAATTAATCAGATACGCATATGCTGCTTTTAACGCCAGAGACATTGATGCCATACTAAAAGTGATGCATCCTGATGTAAAATGGTCAAGAGCATGGGAAGGTGATTATGCTGAAGGGCATGATGAAGTCAGGGCTTATTGGGAAAGGCAATGGAAAGAGATTGATCCACATGTTGTGCCGGTGGGTTTCCATGAAAGACCGTACGGCATTTTAGAAGTTGAAGTAGATCAACTGGTAAAAGATTTAGATGGCAAGATTTTATTTGATGGAAAAGTGAAACATCTACACATCATCACAGATGGTATGATGCAGCAGATGGATATTGAGCAACCTGAACAGTCTTAAGACCAAATATATTTCAACCATGATTTTTATAAACCTTTGAGCCGATGAGGTGTTAATAATTCGTATTGCGCGAAATATCATATGTGCTATTTAATTTGGAGAGATGCAGAAAAAGGAAATTAAACTTCAGGTAAAAAAAGAAGGAAAAAAAACCAAACGTTCTTTGAACGGATTTATGAAGAAAGGTGACCAGGAGAAACTGCATCAATTCAGGGTCGGGATTAAAAAGTTACGTGCGGTCGCTTCGCTGATTGAGCAAACCACTGAGCTGATCCACGTTCGCACTGAACTGAAACCGGTAAAACAAATTTATCAACTCAGCGGTCAGGTAAGAGATAGTTATTTGCATGTGAAGTTGGCTAAGACGCTGCCGACAACCGATAAGGAATACCTCTCTCATGAAAAATTAGTAATGAAAAAATCCGCGCGGAAATTACGTAAAGACAGACCTCATCATTATAAAATGTTACGTCGCGCTCAAGGCAGATTGCTGAAAATCGTTCCGAAAGTCAAAGACAAAAAGATTAACCAATTTTACGAAATGGAACTTTTTGGGATCGGAGGATGTTTGAGCTCCAGTACCGGAGATGAGCAAATGCATGAGTGCAGAAAACGCCTGAAAGTATTATTGTATAATCTGCCGCTGGTTGCAGCTACACTTGACATCACTGTGAATAAAGACTATCTTCAGCAAGTACAGACTGTTATTGGCGACTGGCATGACCATGTTCTGGCAGCAGAACAGTTTCCTGAACTGGGGGGTAAATCGGAACAGTTGATGCAGGAGGTTAAAACGCTCACGGAAGATTTTTATGAGCGTGCAACTACGGTTGCCAAGATGTTGGTTCACAAAGGGGCGTAAAATATGGGTGTAGAAATTGAACGTAAATTTTTAGTTAAAAAGGAACTTTGGGCAGCGCTGGAAAAACCAAAGGGCAAACACTATCGTCAGGGCTATTTGATGAACAGTGAGGATCGTGTAGTGCGTGTCAGGATTGCGGGCGACCATGGCTTTATAACGATCAAGGGTGCCGCAGATGGTATCAGCAGGTTAGAGTATGAATATGAAATTCCGAAGTCAGATGCGGAGGAGATGTTAGACAGGTTCCAGCCCGAAGGGACCGAAAAAATCAGGTATCGCATTCCGGAGGATAGTGGTTTAGTATGGGAAGTGGACGAATTCCTCAGTGCCAACGAAGGTCTTATTGTGGCCGAGATCGAGCTTACTAATGAAGATCAATCATTTACCCGTCCAGATTGGCTGGATCAGGAAGTGACCCATGACGAGCGTTACGCTAATTCTAATCTGGCCTTAAGACCGATGAATTCTTAGCTATGGTGTTTCCATTGCCTGCAATCAGCCTTTAATGAGACGGTTTACTGTCTGTATGTTTTGTGTATGACCTCTTTTACCAGAATAAAATCCTGACTATCTTCAGGCAGTATCTGCTTTAATTCTTTAAGCATTTCAGGGAGAAATCTGGTTTTAATCGCGTTGTAAAGCGCATCAAAATCTTTAATTTGTGCTTCAATATTGATCAGCATCTCTTTGTATCTGATATGTTTATCCCGGAGTTTTATTCTTAAATCTTGTAATTCCTGGCTATCTGAATTTTCATGGCCTATTTGAGATCTGATCATTTCAAGATTATCCAGTGCATCAATCATGTGCCCAACCTTACTGTTACTAATTGCTTTTAATCCCATTCCTCATCTGTTTAATCAGTCTGCAAAAACCGGGGGAGAAATCCGGATTGTTGTAAAATTAAAACAGGGAGATTAAAGTGGGATTAAAAACAAATTTAAATGGAATTAAAACCCAAATTCTCCCGTATTTCTTTTGCGGATAGCCTCTTCAGTTCTTGGAACGAGGACATCCAGTCCAATGGTCAATACCCTTTCCTGTACTTCTTCAATAAATGGGCGGAAGGTTTTGTTATAATCCTGGAAGGCAATTTCATAATTTTCCCCGGTCTTTTCGAAGGCATCTGCCAATGCTGCGGCACCATCAATGGCTAGCGAACCTCCCATTCCTGCAGCAGGAGATGCGCAGTAGCCTGCATCACCCACCAGTGCAACCCTGCCTTTTGTCCAGGAAGGCATCCTGATCTGGCAGAGCTTATCAAAGTAAAAGGTTTTGGAATCCATCATCTCCTGTAACAGTTCTTCGGTTCTCCAGCCTGCTCCCTTAAAATGATCCAGGATGATATTTCTTTGCTGCGTTTCATTACGGTAATCATATGATATCTCTTCTGCTGAACGGAAACACAGCACGATGTCTGTCTTATTGTTGTAGGCATTCAGCATGATGGCCTTGTCCGGCACATTGAAAAATTGTGTGGTGTTTTCTTTGATCAGTAATTTATTGACGATAGTGATGGAAAAATATTGACCCAGAAAATGCGAATATTCTTCCTGGTGACCAAACCAGATCTTTCTTACTGAAGAATGGATACCGTCACAGCCCAATACCAGATCAAAATGCTGCATTGAACCATCATTAAAAGTAACCTCCATGTGGTCACTGGTTTCCTTCATTAAGGTAACACTGGTGTTAAATATGAATTGGGTATCTTTTTTAACCAGCTCAAAAAGCATGTTCAGCAAGGTATTACGTTCAATTTCAAATCCCTCTTCTGTTGGCTGTTCACTTCTTTTCCCGAGTTTCATTGATCCTTCTGTTACATCATCGGCATTTTTGAATTCCAGCAGTTCCATAGCAATACTGTTAGCTTTGATCTGCTCGAAAAGTCCCATTCGTTTAATGATGTCTATCGTATTGCCTTCAATGTTTACCGGCGTTCCGCCCAATTTTATTCCTTTGGCGAGTTCTACGACAGTTACCTGGTAACCCAGGCTATTCATCCAATAGGTTGCCGACAAGCCGGCAAAGCTTGCGCCGGAAATCAGTACTGTTTTTTCTGGTGATGTTTTCATCTTATCTGCATTTATTGATATGCAAAGGAACGCAGCAGTACAATGATAAAAAATGGCAATCTAGCGTGAGTATTGGACTATTCGCGGTTTCTTTTCCGGAAAGCCATGGCAGACATTCCGGCGATCTTAGTAAACAGTCTTGAAAAATAAGGGTAATCATCATATCCCAATTGGGTTGCGATTTCCTTGACTGATATACCAGAATGATACAGCAGGCGTTTGGCCTCCAGGATGATGCGCTGCTGGATATGATACGAAACAGGGTGTCCCGTGGCATTTTTAATACACTCATTCAAATAAGGAGCAGAAATGTTCAGCTTTTCTGCATATTCAGCCGGACCTTTCAGCTTGCTGAAGTTTTGTTCCAGTATTTCCCGGAAAGCTTTGGCAATGGTCTCGAATCTGGAAAGTTTATCTGCGGGTTTTGTTTGCTCAAGGTATTGTGAAATAGTCATTGATACCAATGTATTACAACTATCCTTTAGCAGTGAATGATATAATCTGTCATTTTTACGAACTGAAAGCTTCAGGCAGAGCGATGCCGCATCCTTTAAAAGTGAAAACGTTTCTTCGTTCAGCGGTAATGGCCGCAATGGAGAAAGTTCTTCCAAAATTTTAAGGTATTCAGGATGCAGATTTTCATTGTCGATTGCCCAGCTGTTAACGCTTACGTTTTCAAAACTGAGGATGCGATGCACCTGGTTTGGATGCATGTAGATGACAGCAGGAGCAGTCATCTGATGGGTCTGGAAATCTACTTCAATAGTGATGATGCCTTTTTCCAGCAGATGGAAGCTATGGCGGTCGTGTCTTTCGGCATGTTGTGCAGTGCCTGCTGGCAAATCATTCAGGTACATTTTTTCAATAGAAATACCGCTGTGGTACTCGCCACCAAAATCATTTACAGGAATAGAAGTGTGTTTTTTGCGCATAGCTATCAGGCTGTGCAGGCAAAGATATGGAATCAATTAAGATGCACCTGTTTTGCTAAAAAATCATTTTATTTTTAAATATGGAATAATTATCTACTTTTGTACTGATCAATACAATATTGGAGTAAGGTATAAATGAGAGGCAGACCAAGCATATTCGACAACGATACAATTATTAAAAAAGCCCAGCAAGTCTTTTGGACAAAAGGATATACGGCTACTTCTCTTGATGATCTGCTGCAAGCAATGGGTATAGGCAGCGGAAGTTTCTATCACCAATTCAAAGGTGGCAAAAAAGAACTTTTCTCCCTGGCGCTTAAACAGCGAAGAGCGGCTTTTCGGGAATTTGAAGAGCGCCTTCACAAGGCTGAATTTCCAGTTGAATTGATCAGGGATTTTTTTTTAGGTATCGCCCGTACAGACCTGGGCAGTCATGTTTGCGGATGTTTAATCAGCAACACAGTAGTGGAAATGGCTTCATTGGATGCAGATCTTGAAAGAGAGGCCGTTGCAATTATGAAAGATGTGGAGCAGTTATATACAAATGCGATAAAAGCAGCACAGCAAAATGGACAATTGAGCAATCAGACCGATCCGTCGTTATTAGGAAGATACCTTATTACTTTTTACAATGGACTCAATATTACCAGACGGATGTATCCTGATCAGGATCAGCTCAGCGCACTTATAATATTGCAGATGGAAATCATCAGATAATTTTTTTATCCATTTTTGTAGTGTTCAGCACAAAACAATAGACATATATAATGAATTTACATTTATCATCAAAAACAGCCTTTATAAGTGGTTCTACACAAGGAATCGGCTTTTCTATTGCCAAGAAATTACTCGGGGAAGGAGCCCGTGTTATCATCAATGGCAGACTGGAGAGCAAAGTGAATACAGCGGTAGAGAAACTACAGGCAGCAATACCAGGAGCTGTAGTTTCCGGGATTGCTGCTGATTTTGGCAGCGCAGATCAAATCAATCAGCTAATCTCACAATTACCTGAGATTGATATTCTAATTAATAACGTAGGTATCTTTGAATTGAAAGATTTTGAGGATATTACAGATCCGGATTGGTTTAGATTCTTTGAAATCAATGTGATGAGCGGTGTGAGACTTTCAAGAGCACTGTTACCAGGTATGATCCAAAGAAATCAGGGGAGGATAGTTTTTATCAGCAGCGAATCCGGAATTAAAATCCCGGCAAATATGATACATTATGGGATGACTAAAACGTCAATGATCTCTATTGCCCGTGGTCTGTCTGAACTCACCAAAAATACAGATGTCACTGTAAATTCAATCATTGGTGGACCGACCTATTCTGACGGGGTTTCAGCTGTAATTGAAGAAATAGCTTTATCAGCGAATGAAGATGTAACGCAATTCAAAAATAATCTCTTCAAATCATTGAATCCGTCATCACTGTTACAACGATTTATAACACCTGAAGAAATTGCTAATTTGGCCGTATACCTGGCAAGTCCATTGTCGATTGCTACCAATGGAGCAGCATTACGCGCAGATGGAGGGATGCTTGCTCAGCTTTAATATTTTATCGTTGCTGGCGCATTTAATATGCTGATAAGTAGGTTAAATCTGCTGCTGCAGATGGTTAGCATGGTCATCGTGAGCTTCCGCTGATCATGCTAACCCTGGTGCACATTTAGGATTTAAATGCCGCCATCACTACAAAGTTATTAGATTTATAAATGCAGTCAGTTTCTGAAAAACCAGCCTTTTCCAGCATCTGTAATTGCGTTTCCAATTTCCCGAATTTGTCCAGCTTAATCCGTTCAAAGGCCTGGTCAATCGCTGTCTGATCCAGACCAGAATCAATCACCGTCTGTTTCCAATTCGATTTATAATAGCTGTCAAACCACTGCGTTCTTCCTTCTACCTGGTCTGCATTAATAAATACACCTCCTTCATCCAGCGCGTCAAAAATGCGCTGGTAAAGCGAGGCTTTTTGCCCATCGTCCAAATGATGTATCGCTAATGCTGAAATAATCAGATCATATTTTTTATTGATGGGGCCGGAAGAAAAGTCATATTCTTCAAATTCAAAATTATCTAAACCGGCAAACCGCTCTTTTGCTACTGCAAGCATATCTGTAGAAATATCAGTTAAAGTGAAATGAAGGTCGTTCCTTTGCTGATAGATATATTGACTAAAAAGTCCTGTTCCTGCTCCAATATCCAATACCCGTTTTGCAGTAGTGAGTGTGTTCACAATAGGTATGCAGCAGGTATAAAAATCATCGAGACAGGGTATCAGAAATTTTCTCTGGCCATCATACTTTTTAGATACACTATTAAATTGTGCGCTGATATTCTCCATGATATATTATCTTTTACTGTAAACGATTAACGATGCTTTTGCCAATAGGTTTTGATTCATTATAAATCCTGCTAAAGCTGGTGTGGCATTTTTGTCAATACCAAGATTTGCCACTTTCAAAGCATAAAGCGTAATTATATAGGCGTGAGGTTTATCGTTTTCCGGTGGGCAGGGACCGCCGTATCCGATTGTTCCAAAGTCGGTTAGGCTTTGAATAGCTCCCTGTGGTAGTGCTGGCATTTGTGCATCGCCTGCGTTTTGTATTAATTCACTCACATTGTGAGGAATATTGAATACGATCCAATGCCACCAGCCACTACCAGTTGGTGCATCAAGATCATACATCGTAACTGCAAAACTTTTTGTCTCTGGAGGAGCATCGCTCCATGTTAGCTGTGGTGATTTATTCTCTCCGTTACAACCAAATGTTCTGGCGATGAATGTATTGGTGAATTGTCCGCTCACATCCTTACTTCTCAATGTAAACGTTTGTGATACAGCACTAAAGTGAAAGAGCATGAGCAAGCCTGACACAATTATAATTTTTTTATAGTTCATTGTACAAAAATCTGCGATGATCTCGTTTTTTAATAGTGAATTAAGCTCAAAATACATTGTTTAGAGCTCAAAATCAGGAAGCAGTCTGATAAGACTTTGGAGTCTGACCAAATCTTTTTTTGAATGCAAGGATAAAATTTGATACGTTATCATAACCTAATTGCAGCGCTATATTGTGGACTGCCTTACCTTCCCGAATGGAATGCATTGCAACATCCAGTTTCCTTTCCCGCATGTATTTTCCGGGCGACATGCCATACTCTTTTTCAAAATCCCGTTTAAATTTTGCCAGACTTCGATGTGAAAGAAATGCCAGCTCCTTTAATGTCAGGTTATTTAAAATATTATTTTCTACGATCTGTCTTATAATATTATCCCTGTTAAGGTCTTGAAATGTAAATATTTGAAAAAATTCCTGAGGGAATTTCTCCAATAATATCAAAAAAAGCTCTTCCAATTTATGGAGTAATAAACTCGGGTGTACTGGAATCTGTCTGTCAATCAGATGGATTAATGCATTTATATATTCATTGATGTATGGTGTCTGATGAAATTTAAGGAAAGGACAGCTTTTAGATAGTGTATTTCCCGCGTGAGACAGATATGGTTTTATCGCCTGTTTTATCAAAAAATCCTCAACTAATTCAGGACTGAAAAAAACAACGAGGCTACTGTATTTTTCAGCATGAAGTGTTCGCTCAGCTATAATAGCATTTCCGCTGGGAATAAGAACAATGTCCTGATCGCCAAGAAGCATACAGTCTGCACCCCGGTAGAGTTCCTTTTGCCCGCTGAGAATAAAGCTTACTGCATATTTACTAAAAGAAATCAAGTTCCTTCCAACAGGTTTATACTCATTGTAGTACACAAAAGAAAAATCTTTGTTTTTCAGCTGTTTATGTTTCGTTAAAATTTCGGGCACCTGAATGTTTATCATGTTGAAATCTGAGTTGGTCTTTCACAAACCAGTATGTTGTCTTCCAAAATTAATATTCTTTTATTATTCTAATCATCATATTTGAGGTTAGTATGCGGTGAGAAAGAGATTAGGACACCAGAGGTGTCATTCATACTATATATTTATGATGGACAGCAACATAATCGTATATAAAAGCTTTTACAATCCAATTGAGGCCAATATAGTCCGTGCTAAACTGGAAGATAGCGGGATTCATTGTTTTTTAACAGATGAAAATATTTCCATCCTTCAACCACTTTACAATCAGGCCATAGGAGGGGTAAAACTGCACGTATTCGAGCAGGATAAACCAGAAATTGATCTCTTGCTTGCTAAGGAGCATGGTCAGGTAATCTACGAAGAGCTCAGTCCGGATAAAACAGCTGGAGAAAGTATTACGATTTGTGCAAAATGCGGTTCAACAAATGTCGCATATGGCCAGGCAACCAAAAACAGGTACAGCTGGTGGGTCGCAATTGTCGCTCTAATGCTCGCTGTGTACCCCTTCAAAGTCAACATGTGCTTTCATTGCTATGATTGTGGGAATGAATTTCTTTAATATCTGTTTGTCACGATTACTTCAAATTCATAGTATTGTACCGATCGTTCTAATTAGATGATTATGTTTGTAGACCAATTGGTACAGAATATGAAAAGATTAGAAAATAAAGTTGCGTTGATCACGGGTGCTTCCAAAGGTATAGGTGCCGCAATCGCAAAAAAACTGGCCGGGGACGGCGCAGCAGTTATTGTAAATTATGCTTCTTCTCAGGCAGATGCCCAAAAAGTAGTTGATTCGATTGTTGAAAGCGGCGGCAGGGCCACTGCTGTACAAGGGGATGTTTCCATTGCTGATGATGTGAAAAGAATTTTGGCTGAAACTGTCCGGATCTATGGAAAGGTTGACATCCTGGTGAACAATGCTGGTATTTATGAATGGGGACCGCTTGAATCCGTTACAGAGGATGGATTTCACCGCCAGTTTAACATCAACGTACTGGGCTTGTTACTGGTCTCACAGGCTGCGGTAAATTACTTTGGCGACGAAGGCGGAAATATTATCAATATCGGGTCTGGCGTTTCAACCGCTCAGCCTGCCGGGAGCGCACTTTATACCGCCACAAAAAGTGCTGTTGATGCGATCACGAGAGTGCTTTCCAAAGAACTAGGCGCCAGAAATATACGTGTAAACTCTATCAATCCGGGAATGGTCGATACCGAAGGATCCCGGGCCGCAGGATTTATTGGCAGCGATACAGAAAAAATGTTTGTAGGAATGACTCCTTTGCTTCGCGTGGGTGAACCGGAGGATGTGGCATTGATCGCCTCCTTCCTGGCATCTGATGAAGCACGCTGGTTAACTGGTGAACTCATATCGGCAAGCGGTGGTCTCCGCTAGTCATTTAACTGTTACCTGTTTCTGAACTGAAAACCGGATAAAATCAATAGCTTTGCTGCTGTAGGCAAAGCTATTGATCGTTATGAGAAGTAAAGATTTTGATGAAGAGGAGATACTGAGGAAGGCCATCTATATATTTTGGGAAAAAGGCTACAATGCGACATCCATACATGACCTTATCGATGGACTCGGAATTGGCCGTTCCAGTATTTACCATGCATTCGGAGACAAACATAAACTTTTTGTAAAAGCGCTTGAACTTTATCAATCTATAGGTACTGCAAAAATCATAGGTGTGATCGAAAATGCACCCTCTCTAAAAATTGCGCTTCAAACATTGTTGAACACAGTAATTGACGACGTACTTCAGGTTGTCTGCCCCAAAGGTTGTTTTAAGGTTAACACCGAAGTAGAGGTAGCGGCCCAGGACGAAATTGTTAAGCAGCTCGTTTACGATGATGATTTGCTGATTGAAGATGCATTATACAAAGCCTTTAAAAAAGCACAGCAAAATGGGGGAATTGATCCCGCTAAAGATCCATTAGCACTCGCCCGTTTTTTCTGCAGCACTATTGCCGGAATGCGTGTATATGCGAAATTCAGGAGCGAGCGCCAGTTTTTTGAAGATATTGCAAAAACAGCACTTTCAATTATAACGTAAACATTCGCTATCTTCACTTTTCCCCAATTATAAAATAACATTATTCCGTTGTTTTTCGATAAAGCAAGTTCTTCATAATACTTACTAAGTCTTTGCTGTAATCTTTTCTCGAAGAATTTTACACTCACGTTCGAAATCCGGAAGCCGAAAGGAAAAATTCTCTTCAATCAAAAGAGCGCTATCAATGGCTACTAGTGCTTCTTCTAGGTTGTTTAACAAAATATCGGGATTCTTTGACTCCAATCGTCCAAAATAGACTTTTAACTGCCATTTCAGAGCCTTCTTAAGTTGTTTTTTCCTGACATAGATAATGCTTAGGTTATTATAGGATTGGGAAAGATAGGGATGTTTTCTATCATGATATATCCTTTCCCTGATCTCGACTGCCATTATTGACATTCTTCTGCTGCATCCATGAGCATCATATCCCAATAAACCAATCCTAGATTGTTATAACTCGAAGCAATATCCTCTTGATATTTTGAGGCACCAAGATAATTAAAGATTGTATAGCTTTTTTGGTCGAGGGCAATTTACTTGGAGGGGTTCCTATATAGCGTTTTATTACTTATTCAAAATCTTTTTGGTTACAAACTCGTTAAAAAAGAAATCCCTGTAGATATTGCCAATCGGTACTTCAGTTTTTCCTATATACACAGTGTTGTTATCTACAGCATCTATTTTATTTACATTGATAATGTATGATTTGCTGACTCTTACAAAGAAACTTTTCGGAAGCAAATCATGGATGGTTTTAATATTCATCAGTGTGACCACTTTTTGATTTTCTATGTAAATAATAACATAATCTTTTAACCCTTCAATATAAAGTATATCACTAAAATGCACTTTGAACATTCTGCGGTCAGCCCTTACAAAAATATAATCATCGGTTATATTTTCTATGTTACTGTTTGTATAATCAGTATGGAATAATTTACAATACGTCTGCGCTTTTTCAACTGCTTTTTGAAAGCGCTCTAACTTTACAGGTTTGATCAGATAGTCAATAGCGTCGACTTCGTAACTCTCAGAAGCAAATTCATGAAAAGCGGTAGTAAACACCACGAGCGTTTTTTTAGGAATAGTTCTGGCAAATTCAATTCCATTCACTCCTGGCATTTGAATATCAAGAAACACTAAATCAACAGCATTTTTTGCCAGAAAGTCTCTTGTAGTTTCAGCTCCGTTAAATGAAGCTACAGATTCTAGATTTTCTGTCTCATTAACCAGTTTTTGGATTGCTTTTCTTGCTAATGGCTCGTCATCTACTATAATGCACTTCATTTTTATAATTTTAAAGTTAAGGTAACGCAGTACGTTTCCGAACTGTCTTCAATTTTCAAATCATGTGAAGAAGGAAACAGGAGTTCTAATCTTCTTTTAATATTGGCCAGACCTAATCCCCCGGATTTATTAATTGCTTTTACGGCAGGTTTTGAGTTTATGCATTTGAAATAAAGCTCAGTATGGCGAACATCGAAAAACAAATTTACATAGGATAATTTCGCTGAGTCATTATTGTGTTTTACAGCATTTTCGACAAATGAGATAAATAATAAGGGCGGAACTTGTACACCGCTCAATTCACCTTCTTTGGATATTAAAAAATTAAAATTATCTCGTCTAACTTTTTCCAGATTTAAAAAATCTTCTAAAAAATGGATTTCTGAAGTTAATAATACTTTATCTCTCGAGCTGTCATAAAGCTGATAACGAAGTAGATCACTTAGTTTCATCAATACCTGCGAGGCTTTTTTAGGGTCATCTTCAATTAAAACATTAGCATTATTGAGCATATTAAAAAGGAAATGCGGATTGATCTGATTCTTGAGCTGTTCCAGTTCAGCATTAGTTTTTGCCAGGTCCAGATCATGAATGAGTTGAGCATCCAATATCCACTGCTGGAATAATTTGACTGCTGCCGATGCAATAATAAGCATCATGATCATAAAGGAAAAGGTAAAAAAGTTAATACTGTCATCCTGGTAAGGCAGTAAATCAGGTTTGAAACACCAGGAAAAAACTTCATGAATGTAAAACGAAAGAATCATGCTTGCTAGCACAAAAAGACCATAACTCATGTATTTTTTACTAAACAAAAATTTAGGTACAAAAAAATACATATTAATGTAGGCTAATAAGATAATCTGAAAAAAGATAACTACTCGATTATAGGTCTCGAAAGGTTCTACATAGTCCGGCGGACTGTAATACAAAACGACAATACAAAATGCGATTAATAACAAATGGCGTTGAAATCGTTATTTTTCTGAAATTATTAACTCCAGCATCCAATTGGCATCCATAGTTTTTCTGTGTAAAGTTTTGCTCATAAACCTATTTTAGATTCGGGCAAATTTAGCAACCAGTAAATTATATATATGTATTTAATATACAAAAGCACATAGATTATATACCAAAATATGATTAGCCTTTTAATTATGGGCTTTACACGTAGTCAATGCCTTTGATTCGGTTGATATGGATAGAAATATCCAATGGTCCGGTTTTTTCATTAGTGAGGAAATACGATTTGGCCAAACCTCAGCCTCTTCTACTGAAATATTAGTGTTCAATTATTTTACTATATGCAAAAGCTGCTTTAATATATTAAGTAAGGCATTTTGTATATATAAAATATGCGGGTTAAGCAAAAATATACTTTAGCCAATAATTGTAACATTTAACTCAAACATTAATAAATGAAAAGTAGAATCCTATCCTTGCTAGTACTCTTTTTTGCTTATGCAGGTCATGCATATTCGCAGGAAAAAGTTACCCTCAGCGGCACAATATCTAATAAATCCAATACCGAAACATTAATCGGCGTGACTATTTACATTCCGGAAGCGAAAGTAGGTATCACGACCAACTCTTATGGATTTTATACCACAACATTGCCAAAAGGGACTTACACCATTATCATAAGCCATGTGGGTTTTGATAATATAGAAGAAGCTATTAGGCTGACAGAAAGCACCAAAAGGAACTTTGTGATGACAGAAAATAGTAAAACATTGGGTGAAGTTGTGGTCAAAAGCAACACAGCAAAAGAAAACATCCGAAAACCTGACATGAGCACCAATAAACTGGCTATTGCAACGATAAAAAAGATGCCGGCCGTTCTGGGTGAAGTAGACGTCTTAAAATCGATCTTGCAGCTTCCCGGGGTTACTAATGCTCAGGAAGGTGCATCGGGCTTTAATGTAAGGGGAGGCTCCGTTGATGGAAATCTGGTGCTGCTTGATGAGGCCGTTGTTTATAATACCTCGCATTTATTCGGATTCTTTTCTGTTTTCAATTCAGATGTAATCAAAGATTTAAAACTTTACAAAGGGGGTATTCCTGCTAATTTCGGAGGACGTATCTCATCAGTACTGGATATTTATCAAAAAGAAGGAAACAACAAGGAATATCATGTTAATGCAGGTATCGGATTAGTCTCCAGCCGATTGCTTGTTGAAGGGCCTATTGTTAAAGAAAAAAGTTCATTTGTCGTTGCGGGAAGAGGCTCCTATGCTCATCTTTTTTTGAAAATGGCGAATGAACCAAATTCAGCTTATTTCTACGACCTGAACACCAAGTTCAATTACAAAATCAACGATAAAAACAATGTCTTTGTATCAGGATACTTTGGCAATGACTATCTGAATTTTAATAACAGTTTTGTAAATACCTATGGTAACAAACTTTTTAATCTCAGATGGAACCATATATTCTCAGACAAGATTTTTTCTAACGCATCTGCTATTTACAGTGATTATGACTACCAGATCAAAGTAAAATCCGCTGGTCTCGACTGGAAAGCAGAGGTTAAAAATTACAATTTTAAATATGATTTTAAACATTATGTTTCAAATAACCTGACCTTAAATTATGGCATAAATTCAGTTTACTACAACTTTAATCCCGGAACAATCAGGGCGTTTGGAGCAAGTTCAGGTGTAAATCCGGATCAGTTGGCTAGAAAATACGCTTTTGAAAATGCCACCTATATCAGTGCTGAACAGAACCTTTCCGACAAATTATCGCTGAATTATGGACTTCGCTACAGTAATTTTCAAAGATTAGGCGCGCAGGAAGTGTACACCTATGCTAATAATCAACCGGTGGTTTACAATAAGGAACTTCATATTTATGAAGAGGCCAGGCCAACAGGAACAATCAACTATCTGAAAAATAAAAAGATTGCAAGTTTTGATAACCTGGAACCAAGGCTTGCCTTAGCTTATTCGCTAAACAATGACCAATCTATTAAGGCTAGTTATAATAGAATGAGCCAATATGTTCATTTAATTTCCAATACTGCTTCTGCAAGCCCACTTGATATTTGGGCGCCTTCTGATCAATTCCTTAAACCGGAGATTTTAGACCAGGTAGCTCTGGGCTACTTTCGCAGTTTTAAAGACGGTAAATATTCTTTGGAAACCGAAACATTTTATAAAAAGGTAAAAAACAAAGCGGATTACATTGACGGAGCAGATTTACTTGGAATCGATGCTGTAGAAAGCGTGCTTTTAAACGGAGAAGGAAGAGCGTATGGATTGGAAATGATGCTCAAAAAAAATACCGGAAAGCTGACGGGCTGGGTTTCCTATACGCTTTCTAAGGCACAACAAAGAACTCCAGGCAGAAATGCAGATGAACCAGGTATAAACAACGGGGAATGGTACAGGGCAAATTATGACAAATTGCACAATATATCTGTTACAGGCGCTTATGCTGTAAGTCCGAAGTGGTCTTTTGGGGCTATTTTAACCTTCCAGAGCGGTAAAGCAGCGACATTCCCTGATGGAAAATACCAATATCAGGGCGTTAAAGTTGCGAGTTACGGCGAAAGAAATGGAAATTCTTTAGCCGCGTACCACCGTATAGATGTATCTGCAACTTATACGCCTAAACCTTACAAGAAAAAAGGCTGGCAGGGTGAATGGAATTTCTGCATCTACAATCTTTACAACAGGAACAATGCATCATCGTACGCTTTCAGACAGAATGAAGATACTGGGATAAGTGAGACCAGAAGAGTATCCATTTTCGGTATTGTTCCTAGTGTAACCTACAACGTAAAATTTTAAAAGCAACTCACACATTTATAAAAGATAAATATGAAACTACTACAAAAAATTATAATTATATCCGTTGGACTGTTCATGACAGGATGCGAGAAGGCTATCAATGTGCCTCTTCAAACGGCATCGCCAAGACTGGTAATCGATGCGTCTATCGATTGGATAAAAAACACAGCGGGCAATGAACAAAAGATCGTATTGTCCACAACAACTGGTTATTATAGTTCTGAATTTCCAAGCATTTCCGGAGCAGTAGTTACTGTAACAAATGCATCAAATACGGTCTTTAATTTTGTAGAAACTCCCGGAACGGGGCAATATGTTTGTCACAATTTCCTTCCCGTTATCGGCCAGACGTATAACTTAAAAATTGTATTAAACGGAGAGACCTATACTGCATCAGAAACATTTACCCCTGTTCCAAAAATTGAAGATAATATTGATCAGAACGACAAAGGAGGTGAAATGGGTGATGAAATCGAAGTGACATTTTCTTATAAGGATGATGCAAGTCAGGCAAATTGTTATTTAAACAGTATTACCCAGCCACACTCACCGTTCCCCGAGCTGGAAGTAGAAGACGATGAACACACGAATGGTAATTTAATGCAGGAATCCTTTTCGCATGAAAACTTAAAACCAGGGGATCAGGTAAATTTCAAGCTGTACGGAATTTCAAAAAGCTATTACAATTATATGTTCAAATTAACACTGGCTACCGGCAATGATGGCAACCCTTTCCCTACAATCCCAAGTGCTGCCCGCGGTAATATCATTAATCAGACCAATAATAATAACTACGCGTTTGGTTATTTCAGACTGGCAGAAATGGATTCTAAAAGCTATACGATTGAGTAATTAAATTTTGTGCATGAAGTGAAAGCGGGAATTTTTCTTTGAGTCAATTGAAGCGATGCCATAAAGCATATGCAAACAACATTTTTTGTGTGTTATTGAATAATATAAATGAATAAAATAATAATTGTGCTGTTTCTTTTTCTATTCGTTTTAAAGGTTAACGGACAGAACGCTTCGGTTGACTCAACAAAAAACAGTGAAAATATTCACTTCAAATACAAATCGCTCATCATTCCGACTATTTTAATCGGGTATGGAGTTGTTGGTCTTACAAGCCCTGCTTTAAAAGATTTTAACATCAGTGTTAAAAATGAATTTAGGGATCATGATGATAAGAGAGTAAACTGGGACGATTATGCTCAATATAGTCCGTTTTTATCAGTCTATACCTTAAATGCGTTGGGGATACAAGGAAAAAATAATTTTAAAGATAGAACTATTGTTTTGATAACGGCGTATCTCATTGTGGGCGGCTCTGTAAACATCATAAAAAAAGCGTCAAAAGTTGAAAGACCAGATGGCTCAGACGCAAGGTCGTTTCCTTCGGGGCACACCGCTACGGCTTTTATGGGTGCCGAATTCTTACGTCAGGAATATAAAGATGTATCGGATTGGTATGGTATTACCGGATATGTGGTGGCTGCTGGCACAGGTTTTTTTAGAATGGCCAACGAAAAGCATTGGCTTACCGATGTTGCCACAGGTGCGGGAATAGGAATTTTAAGTACAAAAATTGCTTATTGGGTTCATCCATTAATTAAGAAAGCAATATTCAAAGACAAGATTAATAGAGTTGTTATGCCTTTTTATAATGGGAGAGAATATGGGTTGGGATTATCAATGACATTCTGAAAAGAGAACCTATAGGCAGAACCTAAACTCAAATATCCATTTAATTTAGCGTACTCCATCATACAGCGGAGTACGCTAAATATAATTGTCTGTTTAAGGATTCATCTTATTAAAAGTCGCTTTTATTGCTGGCGGATCTGCATTAGCCATTACTTCGCTAAATCCAAAAGTCAATTCCTGTTTTCCTTCTTTCATTTGTTCAAATACAGCTTTTACAAAGTCACTAACTGCCGGCTGCCCATCGTGGAGACCTTTGCCACCAAGATCGGTATTCAAGGCGGGGGGGATCATTTCAATAACTTCAATATTTTTTGATTTCAGCTGATACCTCAATGATTGGGTGAAAGAATGAAAGAATGCTTTTGTGGCGCAATAAACAGGCACTTTTGCCAACTGAACAAATGACAATCCAGAGGTTACGTTGATAATCGCATTTAAGGATTTCAAGCCAATAAATAAGTTAGTCAGATGAATCGGTGCGAGTATATTAGTCGTTACCTCCGCATCTGCTTTCCGATAAAAATCTTCGTCAGCTACATTCATCCAGTTTTGGATTCCTGCATTGTTAACCAGTACGTTTAAGTCACTATGATTTTCAGCAACCCAGTCATACAGCGCTATTCTTTCTGTCTCTGTAGAAAGATCACATACCTTTGTGATCACCGAAGGGAATTTTGCCGCTACTTCATTCAGAAGATCCTCACGTCTGCCGCAAATAATAACGGTATTGTTATCCTGAATAAATCTTTCTGTAAGACCTAATCCAATGCCGCTTGCACCACCTGTGATTAAAATTTTGTTATTTGATAAGTTCATTATATTCCGATTTGTTGTCTGTATTGATAATCAAAGGTAACCAAAACAGTATCTTTCAGTTTGCGAAAATCAATCTATTGTTTGTCAGATTCAAAGGGGACAGAAAATAGAACGGCAAGAATTGATCGAAACTTATTGGTGCAACAAAGGTGAATTTTTTCGTCCCGTATTGGATAACTTGTTTATTATCTTAAGGTGTGAAAACTGTGAAACTCTTTACAGTTCTTCGATTTCCGTTGAGGAGAGCTTTGTGATTTTTGCTATCGTCACCAGAGGTATACACTCCAGTTTCATTTGTTTTGCAGTTTCCAACCTTTCATTCACTTTTCCTTTTTCAATTCCTTCTTCTATCCCTTCTTCCTTGCCTTCCTGGAATTGGAAGAGATCTGCATTTTTTAAATTTTCCTTGTGGAACATTTTCAGGTCATACACCATCCTTTCATCAGGCGTGAGCTTATTGAGGTCGGCAATTTCAAAAACTTTCTTAAATACGCCTTGGTTGAGTGCTTTGGGAATTTTTTTTCATGGCATCCAGATTTCTAAACAGATAGATCCATTTGTCTATTGCTGAGGTGCAATTGTCCAATGTCTTATCAAATTCAGGAAGTTCCACGAAAATATAATCAGGTTTTTCGTAAAAGATTTCATTGGTATGTTTTTCTTCAGGCAGATCTCATTGATATGCCCTTCTCCAATTGCCTGTTTAAAATTGAAGTTAAGGATACCGATAAATATGACCTCTTTCAGATCATACTGATAATCCTTGCCCTTTCCCGTCTGGTTGCTAATAATCCGCGAAGTATAGGCCATACACCTTTCTTTGAAATTGATATGGTGTCCTATACTGAAATAAGTTTACTTTCTCCCTACCTTCCCTATACCTTCTTATAAAGCATATCCAAACGGCATCCAGATGCGATCTATATCTAGCCCTGAGCCGAATCAGCGTTTGTACATCTGAAATTCCTTACAGTGTAGAAATGGATAACTAGTTTTAAGGCATAAGACTTAGCTTCCTAAACCTAATGGAGATAATCCTGACATTTATGAAAGGTCCGAATAAAATAGGCGTAATCGGAGTACTCCAATTCTTGCACGATTTGTTTTACGTCAGCTTCAGTATAAGACAGTTCGCATGTTTATTTGGTAGTTAATGATGGAGGTTCGTTTTGTATCACAAAGTAAAACATTCACGTTTCGGCAAACCAGACCATATTAATGGTAATCACAGGATTATTCATAGCAATTCTTTCCTGTCTGATTTACACCATAAATGTATATCTTTCACTGATTCAACCATTCTCTTAAATGACACCTCAGGAAATTCTAAAAGGACATCTTGCTAAAACTATTGATTTGACGGATGACGAGTTCAATTATTTCTTTTCGCACTTTAAGCCCCAATCATATAAGAAAGGGCAGGTTATTATCAATGTAGATGATCACGTCAATTTCGAATACTTTGTGTTGAACGGATGCTTAAAAACATATTATATTAACGACGATCAGAAGATGTTTATCCTTCAGTTTGCCATGTCGACATGGTGGGCATCGGACTATAATGCCTTATACAATGATGCGAAGGCGACAGTTTACCTGGATTGTATTACCGATGTGGAAGTATTGTGCCTTTCCAGTGAAGACAGAGAAAAATTATGTAAAGAAATTTATGCCCTGGAGTATTTTTTTCGCTGGCGCTCCAACAGAGGCTTTGTGGCTGCTCAAAAAAGACTGTTATCTTTTATGAATAATGACGCAAGGCATCGTTATGAAGAATTAATGAAAATGTATCCTCAACTCTACAATATTGTTCCGAAACAACTTATTGCTGCATATCTGGGTGTTTCGAGGGAAACACTAAGTCGTTTATACCAGCACTGACCATATTTTTGAATAGGGTATTAAAGCGATTTTCGGTGATCAGGTCATAAAGATGCCCCTGTAGCAATAATACAGGGGCATCTTTTTAAATTTTGTATCAGGTTTCGGTATTGACTATTGATCTTCTAAAAGTTTGATCATTTTCTGCGCAACACCTTTTGCCGAGGCTGGATTTTGTCCGGTGACCAGGTTGCCGTCAGCAATGCTATGATCAGACCATGGTTCAGCTTCGTGAAATTTGGCACCCTGATTGGTCAGTGCTGTCTGCAATAGAAAAGGTACATCCGCTGCGGCATAATTTTGCTCTTCTTCGTTGGTAAAAGAAGTGATGTTTTTTCCTTCCAGAAGATAGCTCCCATCACTCAGTTTAACATTTAAGAGCGAAACGGGACCGTGACATACTGCACCAATGACATCATTACGTTCATAAGCTTCTTTGATCACCGCTTTGAGCAGTGTGTTTTCTGGCATATCAACCATAGGCGCCAGACCTCCCGGAATAAAAATTGCATCGTAAGCACTAACCTCGGCATCTGCCAGTTTAATCGCTTTCTGCATAGCTGCCCAGCCATTTCCTGTCAGAAACGCAAGGTTTTGTGGGTCGCTGGCAAGATTAAGTGCATCGAGATAGGGTGTGTCTCCGGTTAAACTCGCAAAATCAATAGCATAATCTGCAGCCTCAAATTCTGCATAAGGATGTGCCACTTCAGGTAAAAAGATGCCGGTTCTTCTATTATTGGGGCCAATTGCATTCGCATTGGAAACGATGATCAAAACTTTTCTCATGATATTGAATTTTTATATGGTTATGGGTTTAAGATTAAAATAGTTGTTTCACAAATAGTACTTCACGCACTTCCAGGTGGGGAATGATTTTAGCTGCTACTATGGTTTGGTAGTGGGCAGAGTTTTTATGTGTATCGAGGGCTTCCTCGTTAACGTATCGCTCATGCAGTATAATCTCGTTGGGATCTTTTTCTGATTGATAGATCGCATAGGCAAGATTGCCTTTTTCTTTTTTTGTTTCCTCAGCCAGTTCAGGGAGTAAGTCCAGGATAGTGGCGGTTTCCGTTTCTTTAATCTTCCATTTTACAATGAGTTCTCTTTCCATAATATTGTATATTAATTTGCTGTAAATAATAATTCGTGTTTGATTACCTGACAAAGGTGGTATGAATGAAGAAGAAATGCCTGTGATGTGGATCACATTTAAAATGGCTGAGTACTATTGTGATGTACATCACACTGCGGGTGTGCATATAATAAGCATTTGATTTTTGGCTTTCCCTGGCTATAGTGCATAGCGAAACTAAAGCTGATTATTATCAGGCACTTAGTGATACCAGAAAGCAGGAAGACATCAGGGTTTTCAGGGAATTATGAATATAGCAAATGCTGAGCACTGAACTTATCAAGTTTTAAGATATGAAGCGCCCTGAAAAGCGGAGTAGCTTTAATTTTGTGTTCCTTCAGTTAAGAAGCTGGTACGTTCTTTACCAGCTTCTTAATTACAGATTTTTTATTGCAATCCTCGAGATCAGGTAACACTTCCAGATTCCAATAATTTGATTAGTGCCTTAGCCGTTGGTCCCGCTGAAAGCGGGTTTTGCCCGGTAACTAATAGTCCGTCCTGTTCCACATGCGAAAGAAATGGTGCTATCGCTGTTTTTACTGTTGCGCCCAATTCTTCCAGGCGACTTTGCAATAGGTAAGGTACATTTCCGCTACGTCCAACCATCGTTTCTTCGGTATCGCTGAAAGCAGAGATTGTCTTCCCTGTTAACAAACCCGGTCTGAGTCGGGCTGCGCTGATCAACGCGGCCGGACCGTAACATACGGCAGCAACAGGTTTGCCTGCATCCAGAAAATTAAGAATCAATTCTCCGCTATTGTTATCCACTGCCAGGTCCCAGATCGGCCCATGTCCCCCAGGATAGAATACCGCATTATAATCTGCAGCATTGATCTGGTTCAATACGGTGGTATGATCAAAAGCTGCTTTCGCGGTCTCATCATCCTGAAAACGACGGTTTGATTCTGTGATATTTTCAGTCAGTTCACTCATCCAGTCTACCGGTGGTCTGCCGCCCTTCGGACTGGTCAAGGTTACTTTATAACCTGCATCAATAAATTCATAATAGGGGTCGGTGAATTCACCCAGCCAAACCCCGGTTTTGCTATCGGTATTTTCCATCGCACTGTGCGAGGTGATGACCATTAAGATATTTTTCATCATCTATTATTTAATGTCCTCCGGATCAACCTGATTTCCTTCTTCGTCTACCTGCTGGTTTTTGTCCCAGTTGTTTTCGCGTGTATCTGTTGATTGCTGATCGGCTGTGCTGTCAGTTCCGGACGGTGTCTGCTCATCTTGTTCTTTGGGATCTTTCATAGTTAGTAGCTTTTTGTTTCGATAACAAAGCAGGACAGCAAAGGTTCCATCTTTCGAATTTTTTGTCAGCTGAGCTCGTCAGTAAGGAAATTGATAGGATGTATTTTTCATAAGCTGGTAATTTATTCTCAATTTGGCTGCTGATCTCAGGTATAGCAATAACAGGACTGAAAATGAATAAAGTTTTACCCATCTTCTCACTCATTTCAGCTACCCAAAGAGGTTGGGAGATCAGTAATTATCAGACTCTTGAAAATGCCGATCTGATTTTTAAAGCCCTTCATCGTGATGATCATTATATCTTCGTTTTTCAACAAGAAGGAAGGAGTCAGATTATGCTGGACTTTGAAACAGTAGAGATCAATGGGGCTGCTATACTTTGTATTTTACCCGGACAAGCGCATCAGGGGATTCTTGCTGAACATGTGGATGCATGGTTTTTTGCAGTGAATAAATAACTTCTTCATGAGCCCATTGGCCATTTTGACCAGACTTTCTTCAATTTCTGCTGAAATTTTCAAAAGCTGGTAATTTATTCCCAATTTGGCGGCTGATCTTAAATGAAGAAAATAATATGACGGAGAACGAGTTTTTAATTTATTGTCAGAGCCAGGTTTCAGGCTCGCTTAATGATGAAGATATTGTGCTGATGCTAACTGCCTGGGGACAAATAAAATTTTCTTCCGGATATAACCAGGCTTTAACTGAACGGGGACTGGATGCGGATATTGAAGTTACACCTGCAGATCCTGAGTAAGGTCATCTATTAAGGGGATATTATTTGCCCACCTGGTATATTATATTTAATGGCGGTATATGAAAAAATTGATCTCTGTGCTTCTCCTGTTTGTAATTTCTGTTGGTGCGTATGCACAACAGGGGAGGTCTCTTTTAGAATTGCAGGGTGCTTACCAAGACTGTCTGGACACTGGAAATAATGGCTACGGTTGTGCTGTGGGATTTTATCAGCAAATGGACAGTTTACTGAATGTTGTTTATAATGGGATTAGCGCAAAATCTAATCCGGAACAAAAAGAAAACCTGAAAGATGAGCAGCTGGAATGGCTGGCCAAACGGGATATTTATTTTAAGAAAAACTTTCTGGCAGTTAAAAAGAACAGTCCGGCTGTTACGCCCACAAACCTGGCTCACGCTTCAAAAGACGACAAAATGATTATGTATGGCGCAAATGCAGCCTACGTAAAAAGTCGTGTTGCAGAATTGATGAAAGGGGCACCTGCCAATTATGATGACGCAGCCTATCAGGTTAATCCAGAAGGCAACTATCTATATAAAAACCGGGTTGTGGATAAAAAAAAGGAAATAGAGGGCTATTACGGAGATATCAAAGTGAAAAAACTGTCCGATGGGAAAGTCGCACTCAAGCTATTCATCTGTCGTGGTGCGCCGAGTTATAATTCTGGTAGCTTGAATGATACGCTTTCAGTTAAAAATAATGTAGCTACTTACCTGCATGAAGGTGGTAAATCATGTTGGATAACTTTCCATTTTTACCGCCAGGGCATTAAAGTAGAAGAACATACAAAAGAAAACAGTGATGGATGTGGTTTTGGCTATGCTGTATATTCAGATGGGTTTTACAACCGCAGGAATAAAGATATCAGATGATCTCAATTTATTTTTAATGGTATACAATATTTAGCTGTTCCATTCGTCTTTATAGGGAGAGCGTTAATTTAGAAAAGCGGGAATGAACGGATGTGTCATTTCCGCTTTTTCTTTTTGATCGTATCAAATTACCAGCATTAGCTTCTTAATTCTTTATCCTGGTTCTTTATCATCCAGCCAGGATACTGTGTGGGCAAGGGGCTGACATCTTCAATTTTTAAAAGGTCAGTCGCGCTTAGACATAAATCTGTTGAACCGGCGTTCGACAGCAGCTGTTCTATATTTTTAGCACCAATAATTGTACTGGTCACACCAGGTTGCTGCCTGACCCAGGCAAGCGCTACCTGTGCAGTAGTTGCTTGATAATGATCACCAATTGTTTTCATTACATCGACCAGCTCATAAGCTTTATTCTTATCAATTGGGGGGAAATCAAAATTGGACCTTCGAGCATCATTTTCTACTGCCCCCTCACGGGTGTACTTGCCCGATAAAAAACCTCCGGCAAGCGGACTCCATGGGAAAATGGCAAGGTCATGATCTTTCGCCATCGGGACTAGTTCATGTTCAATATCACGTGTTACCGCTGAATAGAAATACTCGAGACCGATAAATTTATGCCAGCCATTATAATGTGCTATTGCCTGCGCTTTAGCTACCATCCAGGCAGGCCAGTTACAAATGGCGATATAGCGCACTTTTCCGCTTTCAACTACATCATTTAAGGAACGTACAATATCTTCGAGCGAAGTTTTAAAATCTACTCCGTGGACATAGAGTATGTCAATGTGGTCCAGTTGGAGGCGCTTCAAGCTGTCGTCCACAGCGTTGAAGATATGGTAGCGTGAAAGTCCTGAACTGTTTCGGTTTTCCTTCATTTTACCGAGTACTTTGGTAGCTACAACAATTTCATCACGAGGTACTTGGAGATCTTTCAGGCCCTGACCCAGCAATTGCTCTGCCTGGCCAAAAGAGTAAATATCGGCGGTATCTATAAAATTAATACCAGCGTTAATCACTGCCTCCAGCATCTTATTAACCTCCTTTTGCTGTAACTGACCAATATTGTTCCACATTCCCGCTTCCTGGCCTCCAAAGGTCATGGTTCCAAAACAAAGCTCCGAAACCATCAAGCCGGTGTTGCCAACATAGTTATATTTCATGGTTAGGATGATTAAGGTTTTCTGATGAACGGCTTTGTGTTAACAATCCAAACCAATCTTCAAGGTGCCAGGTATGCGTAATCTTGCCATCTTTAAGGTGATGTAATTCCAGCATGGAAACTTTTACCATTTGGTTTACAGGTGAAATGCCCATAAATTCTTTGTCATGGGTAAAAGTCATTTCCGCCCGCACTGCAATACGCTCGGCCGTGCCAAATATGTCCTTCAGGGTTATATTTATGTCCGGAAAGTTTTGATGAAAAAAGGTAATCAGGTTCTTTAATCCTTCAGGTCCTGCTTTCTGCCCTGGAGCCATCGGTATATCCTGCCAGTCTGGACTAAAAAGTGCATCAATAATTGTCAGGTCATTCGTTTGCCAGGCCTTATAGGAATCCTTGATCGCCTCAACTGTTGCTGTACTGATAGGTGCTACCATGTTCGGCGTATTGTTTTCTGTATTCATGATATATGTATTATTTTCCTTGTTTTAAACTGCTGTAGGGTATTATTTAAATATGTTCCATAGCCCTCAAAATAATGTTCCGGTTTAGGTTTTTTTAATACATCAAAACAATGGTAACCGGGAAGAATCTTGTAGGGCATTCCATGTAGGTGAAATAAACATTGCTTTGCCGGTCATTAAATCACCTATACTTCTTTCATTATTTGAATTTCTTTGGCTCAAAGTAAAGCATTAGCTATCTTTGAGGCAAGTACTTACCATTTGGTACGGTACTTACCTTGACGACTGAAACATTGATTAACAGCTACATAAAAATGGACAATACTGAAAGAAAAAATTGGGGTGGTGAGGAGTGTCCAATAACTCTGTTTATGGAACAGATTGGCGGAAAATGGAAACCCGTTATTTTATGGCTGCTGTTTCAGGAGGGAACGATGAGATTTAGTGAATTAGATAAATCCATTAGCGGAATAACCCAAAAGATGCTGTCACAACAGCTCAAAGGACTGGAAGAAAATGGTACTATTAAGCGGGTATCTTATCCAGTTATACCGCCAAAAGTTGAATACAGCCTGACAGAAAAAGGTAAATCGCTATTTAGTGTGCTCGACAGCTTGTGTAAATGAAGCGAGAACAATCTTTCGCGTTAATAAACAGATTTGAATATTTAATGCGGTTGAGTCAATTAAATATTGAAAATCCTCTAGGAAGATTCACTTCCTCCGTTAAAATGTATCTTTATTCCGGTATTTTGTATAGCTCCTGCGACAGTAACGATGGTAAATTTGTTTTATCAAAAACAGATAAACAAAAATAAAAGAATGTCGAAAACAATTTTTATTACGGGAGCATCCCGCGGATTTGGAAAGATATGGGCCGAAGCTTTTTTGGAACGTGGTGACAAAGTAGTTGTCACTTCAAGAAGTTTAAGCGCCTTAAAAGATCTGGTGGACAGGTTTGGAAGTGCCGTGCTACCACTGGAACTTGAGATAAACAACAGGGCTGCATGTTTCGAGGCAATGGCAAAAGCTAAAGCTCATTTTGGAAAAATTGATGTCGTAATTAATAATGCAGGTACAGGTTTGTTTGGCGCTGTAGAAGAGCTTGATGAACAGGCTGCCAGAGACATTATTGATGTCAATCTATTTGGTACTTTGTGGATCACTCAAGCTGCACTGCCCATCTTGAGGGAGCAGCGCAGTGGTCATATTATACAGTTATCAAGCGCACTTGGTATTTATTCATTCCCTACAGTCGGGATCTATAGTGCTTCGAAGTTTGCTGTGGAAGGACTTAGCGAAGCACTTTCACAGGAAGTAAAAGGCTTTGGTATTTATGTGACCCTTGTAGAACCTAACGGCTATGCTACTGACTTCAATAATTCTTCTGTTCAGAGTAATCCTATTGCGGCTTATGACGATATGAAAGCTGAATTATATGCGCTACCTGAGTTTTCAGCATCCGATGCCTATGGGGACCCAAATGCTACTTCCGAAGCAATTTTGAAATTAGTAGATACCACCAATCCTCCACTACGGTTAATTCTTGGAAAAAAAGCGCTGCCATTGGCACAACACATCTATGAGGAGCGGATAAACACCTGGGATAAATGGAACGATGTTTCGGTTAAGGCGCATGGCCTTTAATTGAAAATTAATGGTAATTTTATTTAACAATCAGCCTATGCATTAAGCATAGACTGATTAATTTTCAATATATGCACTTCAAAAGTCTGGCCGATGTTCATCGTTGTAATCAATATCCGGAACCTGAAAATCCGCTGCTAACACTATTTACTTGTAATCCGCTACGTAATGTGAGCAGTTACGAGGTGACCACTGATTTCTTTGTTATTGCTTTTAAGAAGTTTAGCTCAGGACAGATCAGATACGGTAAAACAAGGTATGACCATGAGAGCGGCTCGATGTATTTTTTGAAGCCATATCAGACCTTGCAAATGAAAGATGTAGCGCTGGATGGTGATGGTTTCGAAATTTGGTTCCATGAAGATTACCTGAGTGGTCATCCATTGCACACGGAAATAAAGAAGTATAGTTTTTTTAATTATGAGCTGAATGAAGCGCTGCATATTTCTTCTAAAGAGCAACAAATCATATGGGAACTATATGAGAAGATAGCAACTGAATACCATAATAATCAGGACGAATTTACAAGAGATATTATTCTGGGACACATTGAGTCAATCCTTAAATATTCACTACGTTTCTATAAGAGGCAGTTTATTAACCGTTTTATACATTCGGGAACTACGGTCACTAAATTCAATAATGCATTAACTGCCTATTTTGAAAAGGGGCTGCTAGAGGAGAGAGGCTTACCCACAGTAGCCATGTTTGCGGGCGAACTCAACTTATCTCCCCGTTACCTCAGTGATCTGCTAAAACAGGAAACAGGAAAAACAGCAATGGATCTTATTCAGATTTTCCTGATTTCAGAAGCGAAAAATCTACTCAACCAAGGCAACTTAACAGTAAATGAGATCTCCTATGTACTTGGTTTTGAGAATCCTCCTTACTTCTCACGCTTATTTAAAAAGGAAACAGGACTGAGTCCTAATCAGTTCAAGAAGCAATACTCAAATTAATATACTAAATCTCCCATTGACCTAATAGATTACTGGACGTTATTGATTTATTATTCATTGATTTCTGATTACATGTAGCGTTTGACCCATCATTGGCGTTAGAGTCATCAAGCTATATACCATAAAAAGAATTTATATATGAAAAAGAGTACAGTATTATTCGTTTCCTTCTTAGCACTATTTATAGGCGCTTGTTCCACTGTCAAGAATAATAGAACTACAAATGGTCTTGCAAATGCGACCTGGGAACTGGAGTATATTTCGGGACCACGCATTGCTTTTGAAGGATTATATCCAAACAAAAAGCCCCAAATTACTTTCAATACAACAACCAATAGCGTTAGTGGAAATTCAGGTTGCAATGGATATAGCGCAAAATATACCTTAAATGGTAAAACGATCTCCTTCGGAGAGCCAGGACCGGCAACAATGATGTTCTGTGAAGGGGGAGATGAAAAGACATTTTTACAAATGATAAAAAAGGTCGACAATTATTCCATAGACACTGACGGTAAGCTGAATTTAAATAGTGGTCAAGTCCCAATGATGCGCTTCAAAAAAAGTAAAAACTGATTCTAGCCGAAGCGACCAACAGGATGGCTACTACACAGATGACGTTATTAGAGCGCTATATCGCCGGCTGGCGCACGCCGGTTTACCGTGGCCACGCCTGGGTGAAACGCTGGATTGAAGCGTGGTTTGCCGAGAACGGCCGCGTCATCTAGCTAAAGAACTTGGACCTAAAAATATAAGAGTGAACACAATTGCTCCAGATATGACAGAATCAGAAGGTTCTACGGTTGATGGCAGGCCTGGAAGTGCTATGTAAAAATATTATCTAGATCAGACACCTTTGGGCCGCATTGGCTTGCCGATAGATATTGCCAAAGTAGCGGTTTTCCAGGCTTCTGAAGATGCCGGCTGGATTACTGGTGAAAGAATTACTGTTGCGGATGGTTTATTGTAATTGTCTAACTATTCTAAAATGTCAAATGCTAACACTATCCATTCCTCTTACGGATCATGCTCAAAAACACTGGCGTGATACCCAGATATGAGGCAATCTGTTTTTGGGCGATGCGTTGTTCCAGTTTAGGGTAAAGGTGCTGAAACTGCATATAACGTTCTTCGGCAGATCTGGAGATGATGGAATTAACGCGTCGCTGATATAAACTGAAACCATTTTGGGCCAGTATCCGAAAAAAGCGCTCCATTTTTGGTACATCGATATACAATTGCTCTAAAGAATGGTAACTGAAATAAAACAGTTCCGTAGTTTCCAGGGCGGCGATGTTATAATAGGCCGGTACCTGACCCGAAAAACTAGTCATGTCTGTCGCCCACCAGTTTTCGGGGCAAAACAATACATTATGCTCCAAACCGTCCTTGTCCCGGTTAAAAACCCGCAGGCAACCTTTGTCAACGAAGTAAAGATTACGGCATGTCTCACCCGTTTCCAACAGCATTTTGTTTTTTTCTAACCTTTGATGGTGCAGCACAGACTTTATATAGGCCTGTTCTGCAGCATCAAGATTAACGTGAAGGGCAAAGTTTGCAAATATGTGTTCAAAAACAGGCATCCTACAAGTTAGGCACAAATCCTATAATCTTCGTCATCTTGTTTTCAGCATTATATTCCACATAGTCTCTGCCCTCAAATTCACCGTGGCCGGGGATATTGATACTCCAGGCGTAATAACAATGACCATCGAAATATTCCGGCTCAGTCAATAAGGCAAAGCTACGGCCGGGCATTTTCTCATGCGAGGACATGACCAAATCAACAAATGCATCAATTCCTGTTACCAGAGGAGTATTCTTGTCCTGGTAAGTGATTTCATCCGCTACGCTGTCTGCAAAAGCAACTTTAACTTCTGCTGCTGTCTTTTCGTTCCAGGCGCTTGTATAGCGTTCCGCTGTTTCTTTCATATTTTTCATATCACAAAATTAGGTATCCCTCCTCAGCTGAAAATTAAAGTAGTTTAATAAATGAAAAAATTTAGAAGCGAGAGTAAGTGTGCATTGTAGAGCTACCTCGATTCGCCATATACCAAAACTTGTTACGATATTTGTTTTTTTTATTATCAGGCAGCTTGAGTAAGTTGCGATTTATTATATAAATTGAGCAATGTCCAATTTTGAAGCCTTTTTCGATTACATTCAGGATATATCTGGTAAAATGCTTTCAGAAGAGGAGAAGCTTTTGTTGACGGAACATTTCAAACCCAAAAAACTGAGAAAAAGACAATACTTTTTGCAAGAAGGAGATGTATGCAAATATATTGGGTTTATTGTGAAAGGATCCGCCAGAACCTTTACGGTAGACGAAAAGGGGCATGAGAATGTATTGAAATTGTCTCTGGAAAATTGGTGGCTGGCGGATTTTGAAAGCTTTTACCTGCTGACGCCAAGTCGTTTTAATATTGAGGCACTGGAGGATATGGAGGTTCTTCAAACCACCAATGCTCAAATTGAGGAGTATCTCAAACATATCCCTGCCTTTTCAGCGATGGCGAACGTAATCAATCAAAATTATACCATTGCAAACCAGAAAAGAATGCAGGCCGCTTTTAGCTATACTGCTGAGGAACGTTACGAGGACCTGATTAGCAATTACCCGCATTTTCTACAACGGTTTCCGCAAAACATGATCGCTTCTTATCTGGGCTTATCCCCGGAAACTTTGAGCAGGATAAGGAAAAACTCTTTTAAATAGATTTTCAACCCGATCGATATCGCTTTTTGAATGTAAAAGATTGCTCAACCATGCGAAATATGCCGTCATGATCATGTTTGCTTTTAGCTCCTGTATTTTTCCTGTCTATCTTAATTTGTTATTTTACAATTAGTTATCTGATGAACTTGATTTAGATCAACTCATTGTATTGACCTAAATCAAAGGTACTTCATGATTCATGTCAACACCCAGTCCATTATGGGGTTGCATCTTTGGATATACTTCAGAACGGAATACAGCTGAAGAATATGAATAGATTAACATATAGAAATCATGAGTAAATTAGAAAACAAAGTAGCGGTGGTTACGGGTGCAGCAAAAGGAATAGGTGCATCTATCGCAAAACACTTCGCGGCAGCAGGCGCAAAAGTAGTGGTGAATTATGCCTCAAGTAAAGAAAGCGCAGATAGCGTGGTTAAGGAGATCACCGATAATGGAGGTCTGGCCATTGCCGTACAAGCCGATGTATCGAACGAAGCTGATGTGATCAGATTGTTTGAAGAAACCAATACTGCTTTCGGTTCCCTGGATATTTTGGTAAACAACGCAGTCCATCAGGGATACTTACCTGTTGAAGAGATCTCGGTAGCAGCTTTTCATCAGCACTTTAACGTCAATGTTTTGGGGTCTATATTGACTATACAGTCATCTTTAAAAGCATTTGGCGATAAGGGTGGCAATATCATCAATATCAGTTCGGGTGCAAGCAAATACCCACTTCCGGGTGCCTCCTTATACTCTGCCTCTAAAGCAGCCTTAGATGCCTTGACGATTGCTTTATCGAAAGAGCTGGGGGCAAAAAATGTTCGGATCAATTCTATTTTGCCGGGTGCGACGGATACAGAAGGTGCAGCTAATGCAGGTGTAACCCCTGGCAGTGAATATGAAAAAATGTTTGTTTCAAAAACACCACTCGGCCGCAGAGGCCAGCCTGAAGACATTGCGAAAGCTGTTGTATTTCTTGCTTCGGATGATGCAGCCTGGATTACGGGAGAGCAAATTGGCGTTTCAGGTGGTATGTATGGTTTTTAAATCTGTCCTGTAGGCAAGTTCCATGACGAAAGCCATAGAAAGGAAATGCCCCAAAAAGTTTGATACTATTTGGGGACATTTTTATTCAATAATATTTTAAATGCTCACGCCAAAAAACGCTTAACTGAATTTTTTTATAGCATCTTCTGTGACAGGGGTGAAGAAATTAATTACATTACCATCAGGATCTCGAAACATTAATGAGCGATTTCCCCAGGGCATGGTAGTGGGCTCCTGTATGATGTCACTTAACAAATCTTTAATTTTCTCATATTGCTCATCAACATTTGCCACACGAAATTCTATAATAACACTGTTGTTAAGACCTGTCTGGGTCAAATCTTTACCAAACAAATTCAACGTACGTGTACTTCCTATGGCTAAGGTGCAAGTAGCAGCATTTATCTCTGCAAAATCTTCTGTATACCATCGTGCAGACAGGTTAGTAACTTTTTCGTAAAACTGAACCAAACGTTTGATCTCGGGGCTTATAATTCTTAATGATGCTAAATTCATGATGCCTTTATTTTAAATTTTTTAAAGTATACCACAAACATACCCTGAGCTGCTGACAGCTATGTGTCAGGGGTCACAAATTTATTTTCTTTGTCTTTCAGATAGGTAGCGAGCGTAAGCTTGTGAGGGATGAAGTCTATGCCGAGCTTTGTGATCGATAGCATCCTGTCTAAACGGAACATTCTATAATCCTTTCTCAATTGGCAGTATGCTATCAAAGCCCAGCTCTCCTGTAGAGTATAATATAAAGCAAAGGGTTCAATTTTTCGTTCTGTTTTCTCATCCTTATGTTCTGACCAATAAGTTATATTTAACAGCTTAAATGCTGTTAGTGCCTCTTGAATTAATGTTAGTGAATTACTTGTTGTTGTATTCTGAATTGCAGGACTGACAGCTATTCTATTTGCTAATAACTCAACATTATCTTTTGTGGCATGTTTTAAAACAGCTTTTATTTTACTGACCGCATTACTGTAGGCGTGAACAAGTGATACATCACTATTCTTTAGCATTACCTGTTCAATGGTAATCAAAGCATTGGCTTCTTTCTCAGTAAACATGACAGGTGGAATTCTGTAACCTTCCATTAAAGAATATCCTTTTCCATCTGCTGTGGATATTGGTACACCTGCTTCTTCCAGAACCCTTATGTCCCGGTATATTGTTCTTACGCTTACACCAAATTTTTGAGCGAGTGCTGTGGATGTTAGCAATCTTTTGGTTTGCAGCTGAATTAGAATTGCTGTTAGTCTGCTAATCCTTTTAGTGTCCTTATCATTCATATGATCTATATCCTGGAACAGTTATATGTTTCCTCTTCTGATCAAGCTCAAAACTTCATCAGAAGAGACAAAATTACACTGAAATTGATTTGCAATTTATTGATTCTTGATCGTGCCAGATTAAGAATTTATATAATAAATAATGAATACTTAAAACCCGTTTATTATAGCTGCATAGCCACCATTCCTACTTAATTTGATCGGAATAGCTGATGTTGAATTTACCTTTTCTATACTTTTCCGATAGTCCATTCCCTGACGGCCGGCATTGATCCCGTCTGCAAAGGAGGTCATTTCGTAAGACTTATCTTTTGTTAAAAAACTCATATCCAAGGTAATTGCTCTTTCTTTTCCGTTTGTAATCCCACCAATAAACCATTTCTTTCCTTTTCGTTTGGCAACAACTGCTACCTCACCCGCCTCTGCATACAGCGCTTTTGTTTCATCCCAGGTGACTGGTATCTGAGTAATAAAGTCTGTACATTCCTGGTTCTTATAATACAGCGTTGGATTATCACACAGCATTTGCACACCACTTTCAAAGAGCACAAAAAGTGCCAGCTGATACGCACGTGTACCCACACTTGCAGCATTTGGCCGCTGGCCTCCATAAACATCCGGTTGCATATTGATCATCGCTCCGGGAGTAAAGTCCATCGGGCCAGCTATATTTCTGATAAAGGGTAAAAAAATTGTATTGTCCGGCTGGCATCCCTCCATTTGTTCCATACCTCTAACGCCTTCATATGATATCAGGTTAGGATATTTATGCTCCAGTCCTTTTGGCGAAAAGGAGCCATGAAAATCAACTAAGATGTTATATTTAGCAGCTTCCCTGGCTACACGTTCATAATAGTTGACCATCCACTGATCATTCCGGTCCATAAAATCGATTTTCACTCCCTTTATACCCCAGGTAGCAAATTTTTTGAATAAATCCATGTTCTTTTCCACTGCGAGCCAGGTCAGCCACAATACAATTCCTACCTTTTTTTCCTTCCCATACCGGATCAATTCATGAAGGTCTACCTTTTTATTCGGGAGATAAGGGTTGTCTACACTTTCTGCCCATCCCTCATCCATGATGATATAAGGGACACCACTCTTAGCGGCAAAATCAATATAGTACTTATAGGTTTCTAAGTTAAATCCCGCAACGAAGTTAACGTCTTCACCATATGGCGAGGCAGCATTCCACCATTCCCAACTGACCTGGCCGGGTTTAATCCAATCAGTGTTTTTTATTTCAGATTTAGGGGCTAGCTTTACAGGAAGTGTGCTCTCCAATAGTTCACCGTCATTTTTAGAGATGATGAAATACCTCCATGGATATATTCTTTCGGCACTCGTTTCAGCTATATAATCAGCCTCTCTGGTGATCCGCATAAATCTGTCACCTTCTTTTTTATCTTCAAGTGCCACCTTTGAAAAAGCTGATTTGATGCTGTTAATGTTGTTACCTTTTAAAAACAAGCAAGGATAATCTGTGAGATCTGTTTCAGCAAAGAGTATTTTAAAGCCTTTTTTAGTGTCTATCAGGGCGGGCAAAGTAACCATCTGATCTGACGCTTTAAAGCTTTTAAAGTCTGGGTGGATATAATTGGTTTCATAGTTGGAAGTGAAATCTTTCGCCGGCTGCACATGCAGCTGGTAATTATCCGGCAGATTAAGGCTTACATCTTCATCAACAATTTTTACTTTTCCATTTTTGTCGCCTTTAAAACTAGTTATAATACGGTAAGCCACCCCATCATTATATGCCCGGAACTCAACAGCATATCCGTTATTGAGATTGAGCAATAGGGTATTGCAGAGCTCGTTTATTGTTGAAAATTTCAAGGGAACAACCGGGTTTAATTGCCGGGATATCCGTGAAGATGTGCTATGCAGGATCTTTAGACGCTGTGCTGAAGGAACATCAGCAACAGTTATACCCAAATTGCATTGTTCAAGCAGGGGAACATTATCCCGATATATGCTATAATAAATATGATCTGATACATTAATTTTTACCTTAACTGCACCGTCGGGAGAAACTAATTCTGCTCCATTAGAGGTCAAATTTGTAAATACTGAAATTAATAAAAAAAATAAAAGGTTTTTCATTGTATTAGTGGTCTATCTCATTGAACTAATTAATACCAGTCTTCATCAGATGTGATATTTTCTGACAAATTTATATAGAATCAATTATAAGCTTTGTTGTGTGAAAAAACAAGCTTAATAATTTAAAAAAATCATGAGATACGCCCCCTTTAATATAGTCTCAGCCTGCAACTTCACCTTGGCCTGGATAAAGTAGTTTAATAAATGAAAGCGTAAGACTTGTAACTTCCCAATTAAGCGCTACTTTTGTACTGTAATAAAAATATGTACAGTATGAATAATATACCGTTCCATAAACCACCTGCTTATATAGAAACCCCGGATGCTGTAAAACGCCTTAGTGATCAGGCAAGCCTTTTTGGAATTCAGTCGATTGCCTATCCTGCTGGCGAATGGTTTAGTATAAATTGATCGTTCGGTAGTGTGGATTAGCCAGTTCCCTTCAACTACCGAGCTTTTCCCGGTAGTTTCATGATCTTCATCATAAATGATCTGTCAGATATATTTATATAATATGAGAGATAAAACTCTCTCAGGATAGTGGTTCTTTGCTCAACATTGCGCACCATGGGTAACTCTAGTAGCTTCCCATTCATCTCTGCGAAGAAATCTATTTCTGTATTATATTTTCTGGTACTTGATAAATTATCAGATAGTGGTGGCACACTTATTGAATATTCGAACGGCCTAAATGTACAGCATATGAACACAATGAAACTCCTGGCCTTTGGCCTAATGATGTTCTCGGGTTGTAGTGAACCATCGAAGAAGTCCGAAGAAAAAGTGATGAATGAACCTGTAAAAGTTGGGGCAGATAAGGATGATCATGGATGTTTGGCCTCGGCGGGATATGCATGGAGTGAGATAAAGAAGGACTGTGTCCAATTATTCAACGATGGTCTCAGATTGAATCCTGTGAAAATTGAAAAAGGCAAAGTGGTAGTTAGTGCGTTTATTCTGATGAGCGATGATCAATCAAAGGTGGAGCTTTTCTTGCCTAATGATACTCGGCATTCTATCCTTCTGATTAAAGTTGGTGGTTTAATCTATGAAGGTAAAACTTATAGGTACGATGCGAACAAATCAATATTGTATAATGACGGTGAAGTACTTTACAATGGTGATATTGAATAGAATTGGGTTTTTGCTGTTACGGGAAATTTGATCAGCATTATCTCACTACTTTGTTTAAGAATAAAATAAAAAATAGATCTAGCTAAATGGAAACTATACTCAAAGCCTGGAAAGCGGGCCGAAAGATGTACATGGAGTTTTTTGACAAATATTCTTTGGAGCAACTTAACAAAGTTCCCACAGGTTTTAACAATAATCTTATCTGGAACATCGGACACATTATTATCACCCAGCAAAAATTGATATACAAAGGCGCAAACTTACAAGGATATATCTCAGATGAGTTATTTGACCAATATAAATCAGGCACAAAACCAACCGCACCTGTTTCTGAAAATGAAGCTAATAATTTGAAAGCACTGTTGACTTCACTGATCGAAAAAACTGAACTTGACGTTGCAAAAGATATTTTCGTTTCCTATAATGAAAGAATAACAGGAATAGGATTTCACTTGGAATCTGTACGAGATGCTTTCGAATGCAATAATTATCACGAAGGAATGCATTTGGGTTATATGATGGCGATCAGAAAATTTGTTTAAGAATTCTTTTCCCGAAATATTATTCCATCTTGCTTCGTCCGTTAGCATATACTAAATTGCAGCTGCTTTTAAGATGGTCCATAAATGGTCATGAAGTCCAGGACACTCATGCGAGCCAATTCAGTTGAATCAATACTTGAAGCCTTATCAATGCAAAAAATTACTGGATATCGGGCCATCATACAAAGTTGAATAAGTGTTCTGGCAGCTCTGCCTGCATCTGCCGAAGGTAATTTCCCCATGCTCATTTGTGTGGCTAAAAAGTTTTCAAGTAACTCTTCAGTGGCTTTTGGCGCACGTTCATAAAACAACCTTCCCACTTCCGGGAAACGCGCACTCTCACCAATTGCAAGCCGATGCAAATCAGTCGATTCTGACGAACAGATTTCGTCAATATAGTGCTTCGCAAAGTCGCTAAGGGATTGCTCCAAGGGTTTATCTGATTTTAAGTGTGGTGCTAACCTTCCACGAAAAGAAGCTGTAGCATGCTCAATATATGCTGTAAAAAGAACTTCTTTATTAGGGAAGTAGCGCCACAAGGTTTCTTTTGAACCACCATAGGCTGACGCAATTGCAGACATCGTGGTAGCACCATAACCATAGTCAAGGAAGAGTTTCCCAGCTATTTCTATGATCATTTTACGGCGGGCCTCCTGTTGCAATTCTTTTGACATATTTATTATTTGTTTTTTACCGTACTATGTAGTACGTTTGTTAAACCGTACCATGTGGTACGGTTTAACAATTTAGTGATGAGTTTTACAACAAAGATACAATCCTACGATGGTGTAGGCAAGTTCAACGTCTATGTAGCTGAGCCCGATGGAAGACCGCGGGGAGCAATTATCGTTATTCAGGAGATTTTCGGGGTAGATACTGACATTCGCTGGCGCTGCGATCTTTTAGCCCAGAACGGTTATCTGGCTATTGCACCCGATCTTTTCTGGCGTCTCGATCCAGGCATGGAATTAGACCCGGACATCACCTCTACCATGAAACGGTCGGTGGATGTGGTTATTCGCTTCAATACAGATAAGGGGGTACATGATGTACAGACCACAATTAACAAAGCACGTGAGATTGTAGGCAATAAAGCGAAAATCGGCCTGATTGGCTATTGTCTTGGCGGGCGAATGGCCGCATTTGCCTCAGCCCGTACGGATATCGATGCCGCAGTTTCTTATTATGGAGTACAGATTGAGCGTATGTTGGGTGAAAAAGATGCCATCAGAAATCCGCTTATGTTACATATGCCTGAGTTTGATGAGCATGTGGGTCAGGAAATTCAAAACCAGATTCATGCTGCATTTGATGGTAATGAGCAAATCACAATCTTCGACTATCCGGGACAATATCATGGATTTGCCTGTGCGCTCGGCAAACGCAGATCGGAAGCCACGGCAAAGGTAGCGGACGAACGTACCGCTCAATTTTTAGCGGAACATATTGGTTAATGTACGCAACTAAATTATCTAAAAGAGAATAATGAAAATAATAGCTTTAGAAGAACATTTTGTGCCTCGTCAGGTTCGCGAAGCCTGGGAGGCAACTGCTGCGATACAAGACTTTACAGTCTCAATGAATGGTAATCAATATGTCAGGCAACTGGAAGATCTGGAAGAGATTCGCATTCAGGCAATGGATGATGCCGGTATTGACGTTCAGGTGTTGTCCTTGCCGTCACCCGGTGTTCAGAATTTTAGACCAGCAGATTCCATAGCAGTTGCGAGAGATTTTAATGATATCCTCAATGGTGCCATTACAAACCGTCCGGATCGCTTCGATGGCTTTGCTACCCTTCCTGTACCATCACCAATTGCAGCTGCAAAAGAGTTACAACGTGCTGTGCAGGATCTTGGACTTAAAGGGGCGCTTTTAAATGGTCGTGTCCATGAGCGTAATATGGATCATGGTGATTTCAATCCAATATATGAGGCTGCAGAGGCATTACAGGTACCGCTATATATACATCCGCAGCTTCCGCCATCCGGGGTGCGCGATGCTTATTACTCTGGTGTAGGTCCGGTTGCCGACATAATGCTTTCCATGGGGGCCATTGGCTGGCATTACGAGACTGGTATACAACTCCTGCGGATGGTACTTACCGGAGTCTTTGACCGTTACCCGAGGCTTCAGGTAATTGTCGGCCACTGGGGGGAAGTAGTCCTGTTCTATCTGGATCGCATTGCACAACTAAACCATGCGGGCCTTAAACTGGAACGCCCCATTGCTGACTATTTCAAACAAAACGTTTATTACACGCCAAGCGGCATCTTCAGTCAGCACTATTTTTCCCGAACAATTGAGATTGTAGGAGTCGAACGAATGATGTTTTCCCAGGATTGGCCTTACCAAAGCTGCGGCGAAAAGGGTGCCCGCACATTTTTAGAACAAGCCTCAATAGCTGAAGCTGAGAAGGAAGCTATAGCACATGGAAACTGGGAGCGGCTTATTAGTGGGATATGGGGTAAAACAGCTACTGAAACAGGAGGTTCAGGAAAGCTATGACTGGCATAGAGGAACGGCTGAAAGCCTTAGAAAATGAGCGTCAAATCCGGGCACTGACTGATTCCTTTGCCGATAGCTGTCTGTCTGGAAATGTGCAAAGTTTTGAAGCATTGTGGATGGAAGATGGCATCTGGACGTTAGCCGAACCTCTTCATATAGAAAGCAGAGGTCGCGACAGTATTGCAAAGCTATTCCTTAAACTTGCATCAGGCAAACGTTTTTTTTGTCAGAAGCTTCATTCAGGTATAGTTACGATCTCAGGAGATACTGCAACTGCGCGCTGGATTTTATCGGAAAACGCCGCCAATCACGATGGATCTTTATATCAAAGCACGGCAATATATGATGATCGGCTAGTATTCGAAGATGGAAGGTGGCTATTTCAAGTGCGATATTGCAAATTCCTCGACATATCCCATACTGGAAATAATTCTTAGTGCGCTCGACAGCTGGTAAGTGCGCAAGATTTTGTGTGCACTTACCAGCTCCTTTAGAATGACGTTTTACATTTATAAAGAAATACAATATGAAAGAATGGAATGACTTTTTTTTAGCCACAGCAGCGGCAGCAGCGACGTTGACGGGATTGATATTTGTTGGAATTTCTATCAACCTCACACATATATTATCATTCCCGCTCCTGGTAATTAAAGCTTCAGTGGCTTTGATATTATTATTAATGATCTTGATTTTTTCGGCTCTATTACTCGTTCCCCAGGAAAGTCATCATTTAATTGGTTACGAAACCATCGTACTTGGATTGATAGTCTGGATTTTAATAACCAGGGCGGATTTTAAAATATATTATCAATCATTGAAGAAATTCAAACGCATTTATCTTTTTACATTATTGTTTGATCAGCTTGCTACAATATTATATATCATAGGCGGAATCTTTCTTATACTATTCGGTACCTCCGGACTTTATTGGACAGTAATGGCTATCTTTTTATCATTCATCAAGTCCGTTTACGATGCCTGGGTATTACTTATTGAAATTAAAAGGTAACCGAAATATAATTGTAAGATTAAGCTTTTGCTGGCATGTTATTGTTAAGTTTATAGCTGATATAGCTACGGGGCGTTGCCTTGTTCACGAAGAATTTAAAATTAGTTATTCATAGACAACAAAAAACTGTCGTTACAGCAGTGGCCGACCTAGTAATGCATTAAAAAGCAGCAAGGATACGAGTGCGAAAAAGAAAGATGCAAAAGCGATCGTCGGGCGTGTACTTTTATAATTTTTGAGCAGGACGAAAAGAGGCATGATTTGCAGCGCATGCAATCCCATAAAATGAGCAATTCGCAGGTCACCTGCAATCCGGCTCCAATTAAATAGCGGCAGCCCGGGACCGCCATCAGCTTCACCGACCGTGTGAGACATCTTGGCGGCCATCAAACCGCCCTCAAGAGCAAAGAAACAAGCCATAATTATCCCTAATCTGATCGCCCATAACATTGCCGGGCTGAGCTGTGTGGCTTTTATTTTAAAGAACTGAATCCCTATATAAAGCGCAAATAATGTTTGGGAAAAAATCACTATACCCATCAGGTTAAATAAAAGCAGATTATAAGCACTTGAATGGTTATAATGTGACAACTGTCCCCTGGCGGCTTGCGAGGCAATTGCGAACATTTCAAAACTCATCGCAAACACAGTGAACCGTGCAAACCGTCTTTTGACAAGCTCGAAGGGTAAGTACTGTAAAAGCAAGGGCCAGGTCAGGCAGTATATCGTTATCGATATGGCAAACTTGATCGGCTTGATCCATAAGTTCAGGCCCAGTAATTGCCGGTGATCGAACATGGCGATAATGAGAAAAACGAAAAATAAGGCGAAGTGGACCAGACCACAGTAATACAATACCGGGCTGACATCTCTCATGCGGTTTAACAAAGTGCTCATGGTTATTGACGAATTTTTTTAATGATTTGATAAAGCAGGAAGCCAAGGGGACCGAACATAAAGGTCAATACGAGGCAGGGTATTACCAGCCAATGAGAAATGGTTTTTTCCTGTGATGATCTGATGATCGCAAAACCGATCAAAAGGTCGAAGGCGAGATAGTGGACCCAACCGGCAAGTAAGAGATTGTCGTTTGCAAAAAGCGTACGTACTTGTTGCAGGGATTTATATCCACCACCCGAAATGCTGAAGAAGCCAGTGATATAAATGCAGTAAATTCCTGAAAGTACTATCGGTACCATGGGGTACCTGATCAGCCAAAGTGTTACTCTCCATTTAGGAAGGATGATCAATAGCAGCCATTGTAATGCGGCAAGGCTACCAGCGAGTGAGAAGATTTGTGATGTGTCCATATTGATTGATGGCGCGTTAAAATGCGCATCGCAAAACTACGCTTAATAAGACTTTAGGAATATAACTTTAGGTGAAGAAAGGAAACGTTTTTATTATCCTATGTTAAGTTTTTAGCTACTTCTGCTCTTTTTTGAAAATTGAATGCTACCAGTGATTTCATGTGCCCTTGAATGGGGATTAAATCACCGGCAAAAGTTATTAAGGTAAGAGGGTCCAAAGCTGAACGATTGGTTAAACTATTTGCATAACACATTCCCTGATTTCTATATTCATTAAGTGCTAACCACTATTTGGCTACTTGAAACCACTATATGGCTGCTTTTGGGAACTACCGGTGATGCAATTTTGTATTACATTAAATTATTAAAAATGGATAACAACGCAAAAGCTAAAATAGTTGCACATGAAAACAGGTATCAGTTTAATCCCGAAATCGGCCGGTCTTGGTGTCAAATGTAATCCGAACTAGAACTAAAAAAGGGTTCTGACAATTTTTCTAATCTGATCATGAAAGTAGAACACCCGATTCATATCGGAAGGCGAAGGTGATATGTTTTCAAGTATAACGATACTGACTTTGGTTTTCGGATAATAGATCATTGTTGAAATAAAGCCAGGGACATACCCGCTCATACTAAGTTCTGCTATACCATTCAGGTGATCTACTTGAATACCATCTCCATACTTTAGTTCTCCCCATCTATGAGGACGTACAACAGCATTAGTAATCATCATTTGGTAGATACTGTCTGCTAAAAGCTTTCCATTATGTAAACAATACATCCATTTAGCAAGATCGCCAGCGGTAGAAATCATACCAGAGGCAGGTACACCCATCATTGGCAAATCTAAAAGGTCTAATATATTTTCCTCCTGATACGTTGTATTTTCAGTTTCAGAATGACCCTTTACCAGTTTTTTATTGTTACTCGTTCTGCCAGGCCCAGGTGGGACTGTAGATAATTTCATATTACAGCTTTTAAATAGGTCTGCTGTTAATGCTGCATAAGTCTGGCCTGACGTCTTTTCTATAATCTTACCTATGATAGCGTAATTAATATTCGAATATGAAAACTTGCTTCCTGGTTCGTAAGTCAAATTTTTATCCCAATCGGTAATGCCTGATGTATGATTAAGTAGTTGCTGAACACTTACTGAATCTGCCCAACTTTGTTTAAAGTCTGGTAAATAATAACGGATTGTACGTTGAGCTTGTATATGCCCCGCCTGTATTTCCTTTAATAGTAAAGTTCCAGTGAACTGTTTACTTACAGAACCAATAAGGAACTGATCATCAATTCTTAGGGTAGTTTTTTTTGTTAAATCGCTGTATCCATGACTTTTCTCATAGATAGAGCTACCATTTTTTGAAATCAGGATAATTCCATTAAAAGACCTTGGACTTGTAACCCCGATAAGTGAGTCAATGGATTTACTTAAGTTAATTTGAGAAAAACTATATTCTGAAAATAGAGATAATAAAAAGAAAGTTGAAAAAAATAGAAAGCGATTCATGGGCTAAGTAGCGGATTGAGTGCGTAAGTTACTTTTTCACTTTAACTTTATTCCTTAGATTTTGTGAAATTTGTTCTATTTATCATTTAACGGTGGAATTCTTAGACTCTGGCTTCAGTCTTATCAAATAAAAGATTGATTTTTAGATTTCTGGGCTTCCTGGTGCGCACCATGTCTTGCCTACCAAAAAGATTCTGCTGAACTAAGAAGAAAAAGTCTTTTGAGAGGAGATATCGTAATTATCAATGTTTCGATAGATAGTGATCCTGCGGCATGGAAAAGGATCCTAAGCAACCAACGACCATAAGGAATTAACCTGATTATTGATAACAATACATCTGTCAAAACAGACTATGGTATTTCTTGTGTGCCACGCTATTTTGTTATTGGCAAAAAAGGTGAAGTTATCAACAACAGTGTGCCTTCGATGACAATTGCGGATATAGATGGTATTATTAGCAGTTTGAAGTAAATCATTCTAGCTGTTGAAAAAATATAAGATAAACGATTGCAAGTCGTTTATCTTATTCATATTTTACATTTTTAAATATTTTATGTATTTTTGACATAAGATAAACGAAATAAAATCGTTTATCTTATTCATATTTTACAATGGATATTCAAACAGCATTAAGAACATTATCTAATCAACCGCTGACCCACCAGCTACTGGCAGGCCTTTTGAAAGACTATAAACGACCAAATGATAAGATATTGTCTTTAAAAGCAGATGGTCTGATTGAACCGGTCAAAAAAGGACTTTATATAGCAGGTAGATCTCTTGGCGCTGAGCGACCTGAAAGCGGATTGCTTGCCAATCATATACTCGGACCAAGTTACGTTTCAATGGAAAGTGCGCTCAGCCATTACGGGCTAATTCCAGAGAAGGTTTTTGCGGTCACTTCAATGACTACGAAAGCCTCCAGGAAATTTCAGACCAGCATTGGCCTATATAGCTATACCAACTTATCATTGCCTTATTATGCATTCGGTCTTGCCACCGTGCGCCTGTCTATAGACCAGCAAGCGATAATGGCAACCCCGGAAAAGGCACTATGCGATAAAATAGCAACAACAGCAGGGATAACTTTAAGAAGTCAATCTTCTGCAAGAGACTATGTTTTTGGAAACCTGAGAATGGACGAAGATTATCTAGCTAAGTTTGATATAAATGCTATGTTAAGCTGGCTGGAAAATGCACCCAAAAGGGAAAGCCTGGAAATGTTAATCAAAATGATCGAAAAAATATGATAAAGGAATGGCTCGAAGATTATCATCCCGCAAACAGGGAAGAAGCTAAAGATGCATTGAGAGAAATCATGCAGGAGATTACCCTGGCTGGACTTAACCGTGCCGGTTTTTTCGAAAAGGCGGCATTTTATGGCGGAACTGCGCTCAGGATATTTTACGGGCTAGACCGATTTTCGGAAGATTTGGATTTTTTGCTGCTTGCCGTTGATCCGGATTTTTCATTAGAAAAGTACCAGGATGCTATCATAAATGAGTTCGCTGCCTTGGGGATGCAGGTATCTATTTCGGAAAAACAGAAGACAGCGAAGAGCAACATCAACTCAGCCTTTCTTAAATCGGAGACCATTTGGAAGGAACTTGTGCTGGAGGGTGTCATCCCACAGAATGGACTTAAGGAAGTAGCCAGTATCAAGATCAAGATAGAAGTAGATAAAGAACCGCCATTGGGGTTTTTTACTGAGGAAAAGTTGTTGCTCAGGCCTTTTTCATTTTATGTGAAGTGTCTGTCGCTCCCCGATCTTTTTGCGGGAAAGATGCATGCATTACTTTTTCGCAAGTGGGGCACGAATGTAAAAGGGCGGGACTGGTATGATATGGAATGGTATATCAAAAAAGGACATACTCTCAATCTCGATCATTTCCTGTTAAGGGCGATAGATAGCGGTGACTGGAAAAAAGAGACCATCAACGAGGAGGAGTTCAGGAAACTATTGAGTGAAAAGATCGAAAGTGTTAAAATGGACTTTGTCAAAGCAGATATCTCCAGATTTATAAAGAATCCAAAGGTACTTGAAATATGGTCCCCCGGTTATTTCCATGATTTGAGTGCAAAACTAAAATAAATACATCAACCTGTTAGAGTAGAAGAATCATAATCTTTTGGTCGTTCAGCTGCGAATTGGTTAACCTTTCACACGACACAAAAAGGTGTCTAAATCCATATGCACTATTGCTCTCTCCATAAATAATACACTAAATTATTTAGTAAAATTAACTGCTGTTATGACTTTTTATTATTTTTGACGCTACTTTCAAAAAACTTACGGTATTTGAGCGCAAAAAAGTGCGCCCAACAGCAGGTAGCCAATGATTTAAACATTAGCAGGGACAGATATAGTAAATATGAAGACGGCAAATCTGAACCGCCGTTGGAGATCTTACAACGGATTTCGGGGTATTATTAGGTGAGCATAGACCTGATGGTCACGGTTGATCTGAGACAAATTCATGTACGGGATTTAATGGCATGAAGAAAATAGGATCCTGCAGACTGATCGTTTGAATATCAGTAAAGAGGATTTTCTGCAAAGCATCATCAAGAAGTAAGATGCTAAGGCGCTACATCAGAATTTATAGTTTAGCACGTTCAACTCCAGTATGGTGTAATAAGAAAACAACTATTTTAAGTTGTTTTCTTATTTTCTATGGGAATAGGTGTATGATAGACAGGTTATTATTTTTAAATCGGTATATAATAATCCACAATACATTTTTTCTCAGGATGAACCCTGTAATCATTATGGTAAATTTCAAATACTTCCCTGTCAGCTTTTTTATATCCACTTTCGGCCATCCACACAAAAAGGCTATTCCAGGCTTTCTCAAATTCACTTAGGCCGATTACAAAACTTCCAACAATAAATTTACCGTTTTCAATGGAGGTCCTTCCAATATTTCCTGAGACCTTTATAGGCTGAGGAAGACTGATACAGGCACTTAACCTAACCTTGTGGGGATCTGTGGTTTTAAAACTGTCGTGATAAATAGTGACCATTTTTGTGTCAGGGTTATCCAGTAAACCCAGTGGAGTGGCCCACTTAACTAATGTGTCATAAGCGCTGGTAATATTTTTTACACCAATACTGGTTGTGTAAGCCAGTTCTAATTTGGCTATTTCCCTGATTTCAACTGCTGCATTCATTTTGATCCAATTTTTTAGATGATTAATGCTGCAAATGTATTCCTCAAAGATTACCTGCTCTTGCCCATTCTTGCTTTCAATTTTACCAATCTTGCTAAATCTGCTGTTGTTTTGTTTACGGAAGTCTGATGGACTGATATGATAAAATTTTCTAAAAGCTCTTGTAAGAGAAGAATTGCTATTAAAGCCGAATAGGAGTGAAAGCTCAGTAATAGTTACTTCCGGTTGATGTATCAGAACGGAGGCTACCTTTTCGATTCTTTTTCTACTGATGTAGGAATTTAGTGTCTCCGTTGTAATAGTCTTGAATATCCTGTGAAAATGATAAGGGGAAAAACAGGCAACTTTTGAAATCGTTTCCAAAGATAAATTTGTGTCGAGATTTGTATCAATAAATTGCAGTGCTTTATTAACACTATTGATATAAGTAATCTGCATTTCGCTATCGAAACTTTTCATGCTAAAGAAATATTTGCCAAATATACATTGCTTCCTGTTTCCAATTCATTTGTTGTAGGTATCTTTTAATAAGTCAAATCTCTGATGGGCGTTAAGAACCAAGAGGGGAGTGCATCGTGATAAATGTTTCCAGTGCCCTGGACTGTCGGATGTCTTTCCGGAAAACCAATACGGTATTCATAGTGCCCAATTGTTTACTCAAATTATGGGCTGTTAACTTCCTGCCCGAATAATATTTGGAAAGCACTTCTTCCGGAAGTAAACTGATACCAAGCCCCGCCTCTACAAAATTGATAATACCTTCTATGGAGTTGAGTACAATACTTTTATAATGCATGATGCCTTTAGAACTCAACCAGGATTCTAACCTTGCCCTGAAAATGCAGCCTTCATCAAACACAATAATTTTTAAAGGTTGCTTAGCCAGCAAGACGTTTAATTTGCTGCCATTTGAAGCACTTAAGATCACCAGTTGTTCTACTTTGATATTGATCTGTCCGAGCCCCTTAACATCAATAGGTGCGGATACAAATGCAGCATCAAGCTTATAGTTGAGCACGTCGTTGATCAGTTCGTTGCGCATGGCAGACTTGAATTCAAGTTCTACTTCAGGATATTCCTCTTCAAAATGGCTAAGAATCTCGGGCACTTTTAATGCCATGGTTGTTTCTATGCAACCAATTTTGAGGCTTCCGCTGACTTTATTGCTACTCTGGATATTGTTTTTTGCCTCTTCGACAAGATGCCCGATCTGTTTACAATATTGCATCAGGATATGCCCGCCGGGTGTCAATTCAACCTTCCGGGATGTTCTGGTAAACAATTCTGTTCCGAATTCCTCTTCCAGGCTTTTGATCCTGGCAGTCACGTTTGATTGAACGGTAAACATAGTAGCTGCTGCTTTGGTAAAACTTCCGCTTGCAGCTACTGCTTCAAATATTTTCAGGTCGTTAGTGTTCATGCTTACTTATCATAAAAAGCGATTTATGTAATCACTATTAATCGTTTTAACAGATCAAATATCATGCTTAATTTTGACACATCAAAGAAGATCATGAAAATATCAATTCACCTTATCTCTGGCTTACTAATTAGTCAGCTTTCCATCAGCTACGCCAAAGCACAATTAAAACAACAATCAAATTTAACTCATCAAGTTATGCAAAACACATCAGTTCATTATCGTCATATCCAGGTTAAGGGATTAAACTTATTTTACAGGGAAGCAGGCCCAAAAGATGCGCCGACTATTTTGTTATTACATGGATACCCTACTTCTTCGCATATGTTCAGGACCTTGATCCCCATATTGAGTAAAACCTATCATGTTATTGCTCCGGATCTTCCTGGCTTCGGCTATTCTGATGCACCAGATCATGAGCAGTTCAATTACACTTTCGATAACCTGGCGAATACGATGCAATTATTTATTGATCAGCTAGGGATGAAACGCTTTGCAGTTTATGTATTTGATTATGGCGCTCCGGTAGGATATAGGTTGGCGATGAACAATCCGGAAAAAATTACCGGGATCATCTCGCAAAACGGCAATGCTTATGAGGAAGGATTAAGCCAGGACTGGAACCCGATACAAAAATACTGGCAGGACCCCTCTGCAGATAACCGAAACTCGTTGAAGGATTTCGTGAGTCAAAAAGCTATCTGGTACCAATACCATGAAGGGGTTTCGGATCCATCATTGATTGCTCCTGAAAGTTATACCCTTGATCAGCATTTTCTGGATAGACCGGGGAACATTGACATCCAGCTGGATTTACTGAAAGATTACAGGACAAATGTGGCTTTGTATCCTAAATTCCAACAGTATTTCCGCGACTACCAGCCGCGCCTGCTGGCGGTATGGGGGAATAAGGATCCATTTTTCCTTCCTGCCGGTGCAGAAGCTTATAAGAAAGATCTTCCTGATGCAATGGTCAAATTCTACAATACTGGACATTTTGCCTTGGAAACCCATGTAACAGTGATCGGAGCAGATATCCTGACTTTTATGGCAACACTTTAGTTCCCGTGCGTCTCAAACAAACCGGCATCCAGATGCCGGTTTGTTTAAATGTTAAGACCAAACGCTTTATTTATATTAGATCACTCATTAAGTTGAAGCCTGGTCTGACTTGTTTAAAGGTCTTCATTCTTTACCCACGTTTATAATTTGTTTTATCCAAAGTTTTTCCTCAATAGCGTCAAGCAGACATTGCGCACAATCGGCGAAGGACATAAACCCGAAGTAAATCTTCTTTTTAATTCCTGCTTTATATTTGCCTGTAGGCTGCGAGTGATTTAATCCGGGAGCCCTTACAATCGTCCAATCCGTTTTGCTATTTTGAATGGCCGCTTCAGCAATATTTTTGTCATGGAAAGATTGATGGTAGATCATTCTGAATATGGGGGTAACTAGTCTGGCGACAATTGATAGTTCATTATAATCTGCCTGAACAAATCCGCTCATAAATATAAATCTATTAACATTATTTATTTCAATAGCTTTTATAATATTTATTGTTCCCTCTGACATCAGCGTACCCACTTTTCTATGTTGAGAGGGTCCAAAACAACTAATTACTGCATCCACATTGTTAAATGCTTTGATAAGGCTATCCGAATCAGTTACATCACCTTTTATAACAGACACATTATTTTGAGGCTTAACCTGGGCAGGATTTCTTGCAACAACGGTCACACTGTAGTTGCCCTCCAGTGCTAAACGAACTAATTCTTTTCCAGTTGAACCTGTAGCTCCAATAATTGCTATGCGTTTCATTTTTTTCTTTTTTTATTACAAAATTAAGGTATATGTTTGTAACTGTAATGTGTAGAGCATACTCTATGCTTTGATTATTTTTTTTAATAATTTTATAATGATATGCTAATTAGTGAGTTATCCAAGAAAACAGGAGTGTCGATACACACGTTGAGATTTTATGAGAATTATGGTTTGTTCAATGGAATGTCTGATGAGAACATTAAAACGAACAACTATAAGAATTATGATGAAAGCCTTGTGGAGACTATAACAACAATTAAGGGAGCTAAGGAAGCGGGATTTACTTTATCTGAAATCAAAGGATTGCTGGAAACATGGTATAGCAAACAATTTTCCATAGAAAAGAAGGTTGAAGTAGTAAATAGGAAAGTAAGTGAGATTGACAATAAAATTCTGCAGCTAAAACAGGTTAAAAAAATACTTTTAGCAGCTATTGTGGATATTGAAAATGGTGATTGCTAGCGTCTACGAACTGGAATTGGTGAAAAATAATTTGTGGTCAGATGAATGAAGGTTAAGATTCCGCAATACCTGAACGGATTGCCTGAATGTCACGGATGGGCGAATTCCCGAAATATCTGCTATACTCTCGATTGAACTGGCTGGCACTTTCATATCCAACTTCGAAGGCTGCACTTGAAGCATCTATATTGTCAAGTAACATGCGGTTCTTAGCCATGTGGAGCCTGATCTGTTTCTGGTATTGTAAAGGTGTTAATGAGGTTAATACGCGAAAATGGTGGTGCAGTGTTGATACGCCCATGCCGGTTAGTTGAGCCAGTGCATCAATGTGCAGGGGTTTCGCATAATTTTCTCTTATCCATGAAGTTGCTTTTGCAATGCGGTGGCTTTGATTTCCCTGAGTGGCTATCGTTCTGAGTTGAGCACCTTCGGGGCCTGACAAAATTCTATAGATAATTTCACGGTGAATGAGCTCGCTCATAAAAGGAATGTCGGCAGGACGGGCTAACAGATCAATCAGCCTTAAAAATGAGTTTAACATTTCAGTGGTATTTTCCCCGTTTACCATAGCTGCTCCTTCTGCTGCTTTCTTTTCTGCGGGAATATCATCTCTGCTGATCAACTCTCTTACGATTGGCATTTGAAGTTTAAGCACCATGCACAGATATGGTTTCTCTTTACTTGCTTCAATTACCTGACCCAGAACAGGAAGGTCAACCGAATTTAGCAGATAGTGTGATGCATTATAGATAAAGGTAGTATCACCAAGGTCTACACGCTTTTTCCCCTGGATGACGATTGATATGCTTGGCTCATAAGTGGCGGAAGCCGCGGCAGTAGGAGAGCTGCGCTTGTAAAGCATCAGGCCAGAGATAGCTGTTGCCTGATCCTCTTTATTTCCAATAAAATGAGAAATTCTATTGATGATTCTTCTCTCAATAAGCTCTCTTTGTTCAGTATTATTGCTTGTAATCTTCTGTATTTCTGACATATATTTTTATTGATTCCTCCCTGAGTATAATACTGCCTGATGCAAATATCGTTATAAATTATGACATGATAGAGAAATAGGCAATAATTAGGCAGGATCAGGATACCACCCCAACAGTTTTTGCCTGTACTTTTGAGGATAGAAATAATTCAACTATAAACAGTCAAGATGGATAACTATAATAAAGAAGAGGAGTGGGACAGTCAGTTTAAAAGCGTAGTTACCCGTCGTAATTTTCTGGCGAGCACTGCGATAATGGGAACTGCGATTGCATTGAGCCCATTGTCTTCTGCTTTTGCCACTGGCGAATCTGATCACATCAGTAAAACACCTCATAAAGGAGAAAATAAAATGAAAACACGTAAACTCGGAAACCTGGAAGTTTCGGAAATTGGTTTGGGATGTATGAATATGGCAGGAAATTACAATCCTCCGGCTGACCATCAACAGTCTGTTAAAACTATTCGGACAGCATTTGAGAATGGCGTAAGATTTTTTGATACTGCTGAGGTGTATGGCCCTTACACGGATGAAACTCTTGTTGGAGAAGCCCTGCAGCCTTTTCGCGATCAGGTAAAGATTGCTACCAAATTTGGTTTTGCGATTGACGGTACAGTGGCATTAGACAGCCGTCCTGAAAGAATTAAAAAGGTAGTGGAAGAATCACTGAAACGCCTGCGGACAGACTATATTGATCTGTATTATCAGCATCGCGTTGATCCGAATGTGCCTATTGAAGATGTTGCGGGTACGATTAAGAACCTTATCCAGCAAGGAAAGGTGCTACACTTTGGTCTATCGGAAGCGAGTCCTAAAACTATTCGTCGTGCACATGCTATACAGCCTGTTAGTGCTGTACAATCAGAATATTCTATGTGGACACGAAATGTTGAATTAAATGGGGTACTGAAAACCTGCGAAGAATTAGGAATTGGCTTCGTGCCCTGGTCACCAGTAGGTTCAGGATTTTTAACTGGCAAATATGATATGACAACAAAGTTTGATGAGAAAACGGATTTCCGTGCTGGCTTTCCGCGCTTTTCAAAAGAGTTTTTGCCCTTAAATATGCCTATTGTTGAATGGCTTAAAGGCTATGCTGCTGAAAAAAATGCCACACCATCTCAGGTGGCCCTGGCATGGTTACTTGCCAAAAGTCGAAGTATTGTGCCAATCCCTGGTACCCGTACCGAAGCTCACTTATTGGAAAATTTAGGTGCACAGCATCTTAACCTGACGCAGCGAGATGTACAGGCGATTGATACGATGTTATCGAAATTCCCTGTATATGGCGAACGTATGGGGGAGGCACATATGAGTTCAATTGATTACACCATTTAGTAGCTAAGGCAAGGATAATTCGTGAAAACATGATTTTTAACCGGGGTGAATCGAGCCCCGGTTTGAATTGGCAAAATCCAATGATGATTGAATTTGTCAACTATTGGATTGATTCTCTCAAATTACATAGCTAACAGGCTGCATACATTTGTATGGTTAAATCATAAGAACAATTAAAACAAATGATATGTCAACACCACACAGCAAAATTGCATTGGTAACAGGCGGAAGCCGCGGATTAGGAAAAGATATGGCCCTACGTCTTGCCGAAAAGGGATTAGATGTTATTATCACTTATAACAGCAGTGCTGAAGAAGCGGCAAAGGTTGCAGAATTGATTCAACAGCAGGGTAGCAAGGCGGCCGCTTTACAATTGAATACCGGCGATATCAAGAGCTTCAGCTCATTTACAGAAGAACTAAAGAAAATACTGACAGATGTCTTTGATACTGATCATTTTGATTTTTTAATCAATAACGCAGGAATCGGAGGTTATCAACTGATAGGTGAAGTAACAGAAGATTTTTTTGATGAGTTGTACAATATCCATTTTAAAGGAGTTTACTTCCTGACACAGGAATTGCTACCTGTCTTGAATGATGGGGGAGGAATAATTAATGTTTCCAGCGGCCTTACCCGTATAACTTTTCCAAGGTCATCGGCTTACGCAGCAATGAAAGGAGCAATTGAAGTTTTCACCCGCTACGTAGCAAAAGAATTCGGTTCCAGAGGCATAAGAGCGAATACGATTGCTCCTGGTGCAATCATGACTGACTTTGGAAATGCACATTTGAGAAACAGCGAAGATTCACAGAAAATGTTAAGTTCGGTAACGGCACTGGGCAGGCCTGGGGTAGCGGAAGACATTGGCGGGGTAGTCGCTTTTTTGTGCAGCGAAGATGCACGCTGGGTTAATGGGCAGCGGATAGAGATCTCCGGGGGAATGCAACTATAAAAAATATTATTCATCTTTGCATGTAATATCATTATGGTCGATCATACTTCACTCGAAGAGTTTTACAAGCGAAACAGCGCTACGCTTCCGGATCGTATTGCACGTGAAATAGGCCATTTCAACATATTTGAAACTGAAAAACTCTTCAATAAAACTGATCATACACGGCTCATGCCTTATAGTCGCCGGGCCTATTACAAGATCAGCTGGCTTAGAGGTAACAGCAGAGCCGAGTATGCCGATAAGGTGATTGATGTGAAAGGTAACGCATTGTTGTTTGCCACTCCAAAGATTCCTTATAACTGGGTGCCTGAGAATAGTGATCAGACTGGTATGTTCTGTATTTTTACGGCAGATTTCTTCTGGCCGTCTAAGAGCGGCGTTTTATTAGATGAACTGCCGGTTTTTCAATCGGGCTATATTCCCATTTTTGAGCTTTCGGATGAACAGGTACCGGAGATAGCTTATATCTTCCGCAAAATGCATAAAGAGATGGAGTCTGATTATCAATTTAAATATGACTTATTAAGAACCCTGGTGATGGAGCTGATACACTACGGACAGCAACTTCAACCGATATCACCCATCAGTCACGCACAAAATGCATCAGAACGGATTTCCGCTTTATTTGTAGAATTACTGGAAAGACAATTTCCGCTTGATGCTGTTCATCAAAGACTCGCGTTAAGATCAGCAAAAGATTATGCCGATCGGCTTGCAGTACACGTAAATCATCTCAATAAAGTATTGAAAGAGATTACCGGTACAACTACAAAACAAATCATCAATCACAGGATTTGCCAGGAGGCGAAAATCATGCTTAAACACAGCAGCTGGAACGTTGCGGAAATTGCATATGCATTAGGATTTGATGACGCTGCACAATTTTCAAACTTCTTTAAGAAACAAACCTCATTTAGCCCCAGCGCATTCAGGATGGAAGGAATTATCCTGTAACCAAATGATATCTGCTCCTGTTTGGGCGAGCTTTTTTATGTTAATCAGCTGTTTTTTGGAACAGTTGTTGATATCGGTGTTTTAACAAATAAAATAAAAAAGATGAGAAAATTATTTACTATTCTAGGCTGCATGGCGTTATTTGCGATGACGACAACAGCAGTAAAAGCACAGAACTACAAAACTTCCCTTGGGCTGGGTCTTGATTTCGGCGACGGAGCCACTTTAGTAGGTCCTTCCCTAAGGCATCATTTCACCAGGAATACGGCCTTACAGGCAGAGGTTTTATTTGGTGGTAATACTACTGTAATTCAGGGCTTTTTGCAATATAATGCACCTGTAAAAGGCGCTCCGGGCTTAGACTGGTACCTGGGTGGAGGGCCGAAGTTTCAGATCTATGATAGAGACCGTTACTTTTTTGATGACAATTATACCGCTGTTTATCTGGTACCAATGGTTGGTTTAGATTATAAACTGAAAGGTGCGCCATTGGCAATTGCATTCGACTGGAGACCGAGTATCTATGTGGGCGATAATCCATTTTTAGATAGTGAGGCAGGAAGATTCGGACTTGGTTTCCGTTTTGTATTCTAGGCATTAACGGCTTAATATGATACAAGAAAGCTCTTCTGATTACAAATCAGAGGAGCTTTCTTGTGTAAATTCAGAACGATCAAAATGATATCGCTAAATCTAGAATGTGATTAGCTGAAATGTGAGTGTGGTTTTTCGTGCTGCTCGAAAAATTCCTACCTTGTTCTCAGTTTAAAATGGTAATCTATAATTTTTATCACGGGGAAAGCAAATGTAAAGCGCGCATTATTTTTGGTGTTATATGTATACTATGGTTTTAAAGAAAAGATCTATTCTATTCGTCGTACTGGCCTTTATTGTGCTGATTCTTGGGAGTTATGCGTACTATAAACTAAAAATAAGAAACAAAGAAATCTCAGGGTTTATGCAGAGCAGTTTGCTCAAAGAGATTTCGGGAATCGCTGCCTCGGGTATTTTTGAGGATATTTATTATGTTCATAATGATAGCGGTGATACAAGCAGGTTTTTCGCTATCACGCCCAAAGGAAAACTGGTTTCAACTTTTTATTACAAAGATGATAGATCGTCAGCATATCCTGTGCTGGATTGTGAAGATATTGCTGTAGGTAAAGGACCAAAAAAGGATAAAAGTTATGTATACCTGGGCGACATCGGGGATAATTTTAACTGGCGACCTTATGTAACGATCTATCGTTTTGAAGAACAGTCTTCCTGGATGAAAGATAGCGTAAACAATATAGTTCCGGCGCAGCTTCGCCTCACTTATCCTGACTGGTCGAAGGACTCGGAGGCGATGATGATAGATCCTATAGAGGAGCTGTTATACATCGTGAATAAAAGAACTGATACAGTTAAGATCTATACGACACCACTGAATTTTAAAGATCAGGAATTGCGCAAACTAACCCTGCGAGGCAAAATACTTATACCGGGTTTTAAACCTTTTAAATATGTTACTGCCGGAGATATCTCTAAGGATGGAACAAGAGTGTTGCTAAAAACCTACGGCAAGGTTTATTACTGGAAACGTAAGGGGAATGAACCTATCTGGCAAACCATGCAGGAGAAGCCACAGGAACTTCCGTATGAATTACAGCGGCAGGGAGAGGCCATAGGTTTTACACCTGATGGAAAAGGCTATTACACGACTAGCGAAGCTGCATTTGCGGCCATTTATTTTTACCGTTTACCATAAAATCATAAATATGCTGAGCCGTACGGACTAAATATCTGAGCTCTGGAGGAAACTAAAAAGTAGCTTTTGTATTGAACTTCGTAGCATGAAAAATAGCACGAAAATTCAGTTGGGTCAAAATGGCCCCTTCGTATCCAGACTTGGTTTAGGCTGTATGCGCATGTCTTCTATCTGGGGCGGTTCTACACCCGACGAAACAGAAAGTATAGCTACAATCCATGAAGCCCTGGATAGTGGTATTAATTTTTTGAATACCGGGGACTTTTACGGTGCTGGTCATAATGAAATGCTGATAGGTAAAGCCATTAAAGGAAGACGCGATGATGCTTTCATCAGTGTGAAATTCGGTGCGATCTTTCACAACGGCCAGCCTGTAGGGATGGACTTGCGGCCCATCGCGATCAAGAATTTTATCAACTACTCGCTAACCCGCTTAGGTGTTGAAACGATTGACCTCTACCAGCCGGGCCGAATGGATAACAGCGTGCCGATGGAAGACATTATTGGAACGGTGGCCGACCTCATTAAAGAGGGTAAAGTGCGTTACATTGGTGTATCAGAAATTACGGCCGACCAGCTTCGCAAAGCCAATGATATGCATACAATAAGCGCGCTGGAGATCGGCTATTCGCTAGCCGATCGTCAAATAGAAAGTGAACTGCTGCCAACAGCAAAAGAATTAGGTATTGGCATAGTGGCCTTCGCTAATACTGCTGAGGGCTTATTGACAGGTGAAATGAATGCACCGCTTCCAGTAAACGATTACCGTAACCGTTTCTCTCGTTTTCAAGGTGATAATTTGCTGCATAACCTGGAAAAAGTAGAGGTTTTAAAACAATTAGCCAGCGATAAAGGATATACGCCAACACAGATCGCGATTGCCTGGGTCAAGGAGCAAGGTGATTATATGATGCCTTTGGTAAGCATGAGTCGCAGGTCTCGCCTGCCGGAAAATATTGCTGCGATGGACATTGTATTTACACCGGAAGAAATGAATACCTTAAACACTACTTTTGCACCAGGCGCTATACTTGGCGGAACTTACTTACAACGTTAAATGACAAGTCCAGCAGAAATTCTCCCCGGTGTGATCTTCTATTCTTACCTCTCTGCTGAGCGGAAAGAGAAAGTCTGTTTATGGAACCACCATACCTTGATTTTTCAGGTTTCAGGAGAGTTTATGATGGAAACCTCCAGCCAAAATATTTCAATGGATGGAGGAGGAGTGCTGCTGATTGGCAAAAATCAGCTGGGTACGCTGACTAAAACACCATTGCCCGGTGGTAACTATGAAACAATTGTGATTTCCCTGCAGGAAGATCTGCTTCGCAAGATCGTATTAGAGGAAAAGCTTGAAGCGGATCGGAAATATACCGGTCCACCGAATATCCTTATTCCTTCAAATGAATTTCTGCAGGGGTATTTTCAATCTATTGTTCCATACGCAAGAAGCTCGGGATCGGCAATGACGGATGAGATGGGCGTCCTGAAAGTAAAAGAAGGAGTTAAACTACTGATGCTTGCCCTGCCTGAACTGCGTAACTTCCTGTTCGACTTTTCAGCACCTCACAAGATAGACCTGGAAAAGTTCATGCTGAGTAACTTTCATTTCAATATTCCCGTTGAAAAATTCGCGCAGCTTACTGGTCGTAGTCTGGCGGCCTTTAAACGAGATTTCCTGAAAACATTTGGTGCTCCGCCCCGTCATTGGCTGCAGGATAAACGGCTGACTGAAGCAAAACATCTCATCGAAACCAAACATCAGAGACCCTCGGCTATTTACCTCGACCTCGGCTTTGAAAGCTTGTCACACTTTTCCTATTCCTTCAAGAAAAAGTTCGGCCTGACGCCTACTGCCTTGAGTGAATAATCAATTTCTTTATGATCAATTTATCAAATGAAATTAGTGCATATTATAATTCCAAAAAGCACTGCGAGCTATGATGCAGGCAGTGCTTGGTAGCATCTTAAATTACGTTTTCTACGCTGATCTGTTCACGTGCCTGTCTGGCAGCGGCGACCATATTTTCCAGTGCAGCTTTAGTTTCCGGCCATTTCCGGGTTTTCAGTCCACAGTCGGGATTTACCCAAAGGTGACGCGCAGGCAGCAAATCTGCTGCTTTAGCCAAAAGTGAAGCCATTTCTTCAGTGCTCGGTACCCTTGGAGAGTGGATGTCATATACACCCGGGCCGATCTCATTCGGGTAGTCGAAGTGAGCAAAAGCCTGTAGCAGTTCCATCTGTGAACGTGAGGTTTCAATGGTAATCACATCGGCATCCATCGCAGCGATATGCTCAATGATGTTATTGAATTCGCTATAACACATATGTGTGTGAATCTGTGTTTTATCCTGTACACCGCTTGCGGCAATACGGAAGGCCTTTACTGCCCAGTCAAGATAATGCGGGTGTTTCGCTTTTCGTAAGGGGAGGCCTTCACGGATTGCTGCCTCATCGATCTGAACGATACCGATACCTGCCTGTTCCAGTGCCAGCACTTCATCACGGATGGCAAAGGCAATCTGGTTGGTAGTAGTCTCACGAGGCTGATCGTCACGTACAAACGACCATTGCAAAATGGTTACCGGGCCAGTTAACATGCCTTTCATTGGTTTTTCGGTCTGTGCAGCGGCAAATTTGCTCCAGCGTACCGTCATATCTTTAGGCCGGCTTACATCACCATAGATTACCGGAGGTTTCACACAGCGGCTTCCGTAACTCTGTACCCAGCCGTTTTTTGTAAACAGAAATCCATCAAGCTGCTCTCCGAAATATTCCACCATGTCATTACGCTCAAATTCACCATGTACCAGTACATCTAAGCCAATCTCCTCCTGCCAGCGGATCGCATCAACAGTTGCCTGCTCAATAGCTTTATCATATTCTTCAAGGGTCAGCTCACCTTTCTTGTATTGGGCACGCAATTGACGGATATCATCCGTTTGAGGGAATGAACCGATGGTTGTGGTCGGGAATGCAGGTAAATTGAAGCGTTCGTGGTGTAAACGTTGACGAACAGGAAATGCACTTTGGCGTGTTGCATCAGCTTCGCTGATCGCGGCGATACGATTCTTCACCTCTTGTTTATGTACTTTTTGCGATGTACTTCTGCTGTTAATAGCCGCTTGATTAGTTTCAAGTAATGCTGTATTACCCTGAGCAATCTGGCAGATTTCACTCACTTCAGTTAACTTCTGTTTAGCAAAAGCCATCCAGGTTCTGATCTCCGGGTCAATCCCCGTTTCCAGTTCCAGATCGATAGGGCTGTGTAACAGCGAGCAGGAAGGTGCAATGATGACCCTGTCTTCGCCTAATTTTGCAACCGCTTTATTAATCAGTGCTAAAGACTTTTCATAGTCGTTTTTCCAGACGTTACGGCCATCTACTACACCCAGAGAAAGTTTCAGGGTATCCGGAATCAACGCTAATACTTCTTCCAATTGTTCAGGTGCACGCACAAGGTCAATATGTAATGCTGCAACAGGAAGGTTTACCGCCAGCTGTGTATTGTCAAGCAAAGCTTCAAAATAGGTAGTCGCCAGCAATTTGATTCCGCTAATACGTTTAGCTATTGCATGATAGGCATAGTCAAACGCCTCTTTTTCCTTTTGGCTAAGGTCCAGTGCCAGGCAGGGTTCGTCCAGCTGGATCCATTTGGCACCCTGTACCCTTAATCGGTTAATAATTTCAATATAGACAGGCACTAATTTTTTGATCAGTTCTATGCGCTCAAATCCCTGCTCTTTTTCTTTACCCATTAACAGATAACTTACCGGCCCAAGAAGCACTGGTTTCGCTTTTTCTCCAAGCTGTTGTTTTGCGGTATTATATTCACTGAAGATGTTTTCATTAAATATCCTGAACTCCTGGTCTGCAGTAAATTCAGGTACGATATAGTGGTAGTTGGTATCCAGCCATTTGGTCATTTCCATAGCTGTGATATCAAGACCATCTTTCTGATAGCCACGGGCCATAGCGAAATACAGATCAATTTCGTTGTTAGTCTTTATTTCCGAGAGCACCGGTGAATAGCGCTTTGGAATCACACCGAGTAGTAAACTGGTGTCCAGCACCTGATCATAAAAGCTAAAATCATTACAAGGGATTAAATCGATGCCTGCATCCAGCTGGGTCTGCCAGTTCTGTTCTTTGATGGTCCGCGCTACCTTATTTAGTTCTTTAAGGTCTATTTTTCCTGCCCAATATTGTTCGCAGGCTTTTTTCAATTGTCTTTGGCTTCCTATACGAGGGTAGCCGAGGTTTTGTGTTAACATTTCTTTCAACTTTTTAAATGGTTAATAATCATTGTAAAAAGTCCTTCGTGATTCCAGGATACGCTGCGGGAGATTTAGGAGAGAAAAACACGGATGTAAATTGCAGGACATAGTTAACCCAAAAGGTTATTACCTGCATACACCGGATCAATCTGACATTAAGCTTCAATCGCGAAAGCATCGTCAATACGGAAGAGGCAGGTATCCTGACTTGTAAATTTTTATCGTCCTTCCCGCTTCGCAGTGGGATTTCCTGGATAAAAAATTGATGTTACTTACAGTTGCGCGACAGCTCGTGATTTACACACGATTCCCTATTCATTTACAGCTAAGTAAAACCTGTTCCGATTGTTGAAATATATAAAGAACTCTAATTATTACAAATCAGCTTTAAACTTCAACAAAGATACATATGGAGATTATAAAACTTGATTAAAGCTAATAATCAGATAAAATATCTTATTTTATCTGATATGTAAGTTTAATTTGCTGTTAATGTGTTATTTTTATGACCACTAAAGGAAATTATTCTATGAACGACTTAGATGAAACAGATTTATTGCTGCTGAAGACGCTGGCCAACAATTCCAAACACACCAATAAAGAACTTGCAGCACTCGTCAATCTTTCTCCTTCACCGGTTTTCGAACGCATTAAAAGATTGGAGAGCAGCGGATATATCAAAAAGTATATTGCCATTCTGGACGCAGAAAAATTCAACCAGGGATTTATTGTTTTTTGCAATATAAAGCTCAAGCAGCATGATAAAAAGATAGGTCACCAGTTTGTAGCGGATATCCTGAATATCGATGAAGTTGTGGAGTGTTATAACATTTCAGGAGATTATGATTTCATCTTAAAGGTGTATGCCAGGGATATGAAAAATTACCAGGATTTTGTTTTTAATAAACTGGGCTCTGTAGAAAGTATAGGAAGTACACATAGCACTTTTGTGATGGCTGAAATAAAAAACACGCATAACATTAGTTTTTAATAGCAGTCGGCTTAATTATTTCGCGGAGTACTTGACAAAGCAACTATTTTAATGCAACTTTGATGCGAATTGAAAAAGCAACATAAAAATATAATCATGAACTGTTATCAGTTGGGCTCGCTCATGCTGGTATTGCTTTTTCTTTCTATAGCTATTGTACAGTCTTTTCACAGGCATGACCAGATCGTGAAAACGGAACAGTCTTCCAGCGATGATGATACGATATCCGATTCAGATCAATGTCACCTTTGCGATTACTTTACCCATAAACAAGGTAAACAGCTTTTTCTTACTTATCTGCCAGTTGTAGTACTTTCTGTACCTGAGCCGGTCAGCTATTCGACGGAAATATTTCTGGGTAATTACAAATTCACCCTACAGGGCTTTACCAATAAAGGACCGCCTCGTTTAACGACTTAATCAATCTTTCCGGGATTGATTTTCCCGCTATTACCCGTTTCCTGGCAGTAGTATTTCCCTATAATTTCTATCTATTCATCTTGGTGTCTGCGCATAGCAATACTTGGGTTCTCCGAACGCATGTATCGCTTATTGGCTACACAAACGCTATTAACTTCATTTTACGTGAAGATACTTTTTATTGTATTAGTCCTTGCCTTTGCTGCTATTGAAGTACAGGGCCAAAGCCTTATTTTATCGGGTAAGATCACGGATGCCCAACGGCAACCGCTTAAAGGCGTGCTGATTAGTTTATATCCGGGTACCCTGCAGGTGAAAACTGATGTCAATGGGTATTATGTATTGACTGATCTGGAGAAAGGGAATTACCAATTAAAAGCAAGCTTTCCGGATTTTAGGGAAGTGCTGGTTAAGGTAGAACTGCATTCGCAAGATTTAGCTATTCCGCTCACCTTACATCGCTTACATCATCAGCTGGACGAAGTAAAGGTGATAGATAAACATGTCGCATTACGCAGACAGGAAGAGTCGCTCAACGTCGAGGTCGTAAATGCAGACTTTATCCAGCGAAACCTGGGGGGCAGCCTGATGAAAACACTTGAACGTTTACCGGGTATCAAAACGATCGGTATAGGTTCCGGACAGTCGAAACCATTGATCCGGGGCTTAGGATTTAATCGTGTAGTTGTTGTGGATAAAGGGGTAAAACACGAAGGACAGCAGTGGGGAGCCGACCATGGTCTGGAGATTGACCAGTTCGCCGCCGGAGAAATAGAACTGATTAAAGGGGCGGCATCTTTTGTATATGGATCTGATGCGATAGGGGGTGCCATAGATATCAAACCCGCAGCAGTACCGATACCTCATAGTATAGGTGGATCGGTTGATCTGATCGGTAAAACAAACAATAGCCTTTATGGAACTTCTGTGAATCTATATGGAAGAAACCAGCACTGGTTTTTCGATGCCAGGGCCACTTTGCAGGATTATGGCGACTACAGTGTGCCGACTGATCAGGTGTATGTGTATGATTATGCGGTTAAACTGTATAAAAACCATTTGCGGAACACGGCCGGTAAAGAAACAGGATTGCACCTGAATGCCGGTTATGTAAATGATCATTTTCGCTCTGTATTTTACCTGAGTAATAGCTTTAGTAAAAGCGGTTTTTTTGCAAATGCCCACGGACTGGAGCCGAGGAGGGTGGATGAGGTTTTGCATGACGGATCGGGTCGTGATATCCTGATGCCAAGTCAGGAAGTAAATCATTGGAAAGTGATTAACCATAGCGAATTACAATTGCCCGGGCACCGTTTGGAAATGGAACTGGGCTATCAGCATAATTTCAGACAGGAGTTTAGCCAGTATGTAAATCATGGTTATATGCCACCAGTTTACCCGGATGGATTGGGAATTCCTGCTGACCTGGAAAGGGAGTTTGATAAAGAGGTATATAGTGTTAACCTGAGGGACAACATCACGTTGGGCAGGCATGAAGTTAAGGTCGGTGCTAACCTGGAGCTACAGCACAATGATATATTTGGCTGGAGTTTTCTGGTTCCTGCCTTTAAACAGATTACAGCAGGTGCTTTTGTGTATGATAAGTTTAAACTGAGTGAAACGGTTTTACTGCACGGGGCTTTGAGATATGACCATGCCCGCATCAATATGTTCGCATACCAGGATTGGTTTAACTCTACGGTGACTATTGATGGGGAAACGGTAACAGAAAAATTAAACCGCGCAGCAAACCTTAGCCGTACATTCAATAGTCTGGTATGGTCGGCCGGACTAAATTATAACCCCGAAGGCGGCTTCAGTCTGAAAGCCAATGTGGGTAAAAGCTTCAGGATGCCTATTGCTAAAGAATTGGGTGCTAATGGAGTAAACTATCATTATTTTAGTTATGAGCGCGGTAATGCTGACTTATCTCCGGAGCAATCATACCAGGCAGATCTGAGTTTAACCTGGACTGCCCCGCGCTGGTCCGTTCAGCTGAGTCCTTTTTACAATTACTTTTCTAATTATATCTACCTGAACCCGACGGCTGCACATGATTATTTTTACGGTGCAGGTAACCAGGTATTTCAGTATGCGCAAAGCAGGGTAAAACGTTATGGGGGAGAGCTGCAGTTCAAATATCAGCTTTTTAAAAACCTGAGTGCGGAAGTACTGGCCGAGTACCTTTATGCAAAGCAGT
>Ga0247807_10000078_pt1 | contig 94761 bp, 68 predicted proteins | sample UWRJL074202C1_FD_179931 | JGI IMG/M metagenome (GOLD analysis project Ga0247807, IMG submission 179931) | Plant litter microbial communities from Arlington Agricultural Research Station in Wisconsin, United States - UWRJ-L074-202C-1 | ecosystem: Environmental > Terrestrial > Plant litter >...
TTCAGTCCTATGAGCACATGATCGAGCATAGAGAATAGTCCATGCGCTTCTACAATACTTGCCTGTTCCAATTCATTTAAAAGTGTTCGTTCATACAGCAGCTGGCGGAAAGTTATCCTGCTTCTGTCCTGCACGGAAAGGGAAAATTCGAGCTCCCTAATCACCACATTTAAAACCTGCTGCACTTCCATATTTTCCGCTTTCCTCTTCTTAAGGCTTTTTAATTTCAGCTGCAGTTCCTTTCTGGACACCAGCAGATAGGTTATCGGCACCCTCTCATCTAAACTCAGATAATTGGAAAACCGTTTCTCTAAAAAGGACAGCAGATCGTCTAAGCATTTAACTACGACCGCAGCAGTGGCGGCTAACAGAGGCTTCTGAAATGCGCTGCATTTATGGCTGTCCACTATAGTATCCAAAAGAAAGATCAGCGTGGAATGGTACTTTCGCACCAGAAGACGGATCTGTCTTTTTCGTCTGAGATTGAAAATTTCATTTTTAATCCTGACCTGGATTCGGCTGGACTCTTTTACAGCATGTTCTGAAATAACAACCAGTTCATCTTCTGACAATCGGCTTACATCTGTTTTATCGGGATTAAAATGCACCAGTATCAGCGTATCAAGCCATTCTAAAGGATAGTTATTGTTCATCATTTTCATGTTTAATTGCAGTTAACAGTTAAGACTAACGAATCTTAAATTTATCGGCAGCATTCGAACGAAATTCTGACGGTGTGCATGACATCCATTTTTTAAAAAAGATGCCGAATGAGGTGGAAGAACTAAACTCCAGCTCCTCAGCAATTTCAGCAATGCTGTAATTAGAATCTTCCAGCATTTGTAACGCTTCAGCAAGTACTGCTTCGGTTATCATCTTTTTGGCAGTCTTTCCCACAGCCTCCTTCACCGCCCTGTTCAGATATTCGGGAGCCACATAAAGTGCCCCGGCATAAAATTTGACGTTGTGATGTTTTCGGCAATGAATGGATAAAACAGTTAAGAACCTTGCTGTTAAAGCCTCAGCTTTTGACACATGAAGACCCGATGAAGCAACATATCTGCAATAAATGTACTTGAGTTCAAAAAACAGCAGATCAGAACTTAATCGCTGCAGTTCCAGTTCAAAATCACCTGCCGGCCGGTTCTGCCCTTCAGCATAAATCAGCCTGCAGATTAAGTACAGTACCAGATAATCAATGGAATCGAGACTTACTTTTACAGGCTGATTTCCATAGAGGTAAAACAAGGTACTCTCTTTATTGTATTTAAGTCCGTGCAATTGTTTAGCGGAAGAAAATACAATTAAAAAAAACTGGAGTTTATCTCCTGCCTCGATCTGCGTGCAGAGCAATTTTTCAGGCAGGATTATCAAATCATAAGGCTCCAGATCAAGAACGATTTCTCCAGTCCGTATTTTAAATCTACCGGATTTCATCAGAAGTGCTGCAGGATAATGAAGATTAAATTTTTCATCTGCAGGAGTCTCAATAACATACTTTTTGACCCTGTAAACTGTCGCTCCTAAAAAAGGAAACTTATTCACCTCGTTGTTAATCAAATCTTTCAGCATAGATTCGTCTAATTAAAAGACAGCTCAAAAGAAACTGCTTCTGTTAGTCATTAAACCTTTTATTTACAACTATATAGAACAGTCCATAAAGATTAAGAAGTACTGTAATATACAGCAGATAGAAGGTAAATCTGGTATGCACGATTACCATAGCGTCATAGGTTCCATCAAAGATAAAAAGCGCTGTAATGAAGCCGAGACTTAACAGATTAAAAAATACCAGCAGCACATATAAAACAGTCGGCAGTTTCATTTAAGCTATCATTGTTTTAAATTTAAATAACTTCGGACAGTAAAGCGATTATCGAAATAATCGGCATTTCATTGGTTCCAAAAAAAGGTCTAACGGATTTACCTCCTACGTTTGTCTCCCAGTCCCTGTCTTTGCGGTCCTCAGCGGAATAGAGTGAATATCTTGAAATAGAAGCTACTGTGAGGATCGTTTCCATTTCTTCAGCTGAAAAAACAGTATCATTCAGTACTTCTTGCTCATAATCAGTAATGTAGTCATAAGTTATACTGAATTCTTCCTGCCTCTTAACAATAAGATGCTGCAGAAAGGTGATCAAATTGTTCTTTGCATAAATCTGCAGCACACTATTTTCAACAATTAAGATCATACTTTCATCAGGATCCTCCATTATGGATTCTACCATTTCGTCAGTAAAGGGTATTAACCTGCCTGTCGGGTTTCCATTTCTAAACACCTTTGCAGAAACATGCCTGATCTGACTGGAAAGTGCTGAGACGGAATTTGGTGTCTGATGATCCTGATAATAAAACTGCAGCGCATCATAAATAGCTTTCCCTCTGGCATCAAAGGGATTGGAGGGATTAGCTGGATACTCTTCCGGCATAACAGCTCTCGGAGCAGACAAATTTGCAACAGTGCTAATATCTTCCCCGGCAGAACAGGAAACAAAAAAAACAGAAGTGATAATGCATAATAAAATGGTTTTCATGATTTGAATGGTTTGAAGGTGAATGGGAAAATCTTCCCAGTTCCTTTCATCCGGATAAGCAGAACTTTTATCCGGCACCATGCCGGACATTTTGCTTTTGAATTCAGGACAAAACTATTCCGCTTAAAAATCTCCCGCAACCTTATATCTGTGGGTTTTCGTCAATTACACTATGGATTTTCGAGAAATCCACAGTGCTTTTTTCCTCAACATTCCTTTATTATTCAATCGTTTATGTTATTTTTATATTAATTTAAAGTAAACCAATTCATACAGTTTCAAATTAGAAGTTCAGCGTTATCCCCAGTTAAACTTCCATTAATGCCATCCATATGAATCGAAAAAATCTACTTTTACTATTGCTCCTTTTTTTTTATTTGGCATCTGCCCAGAAAAACAATTTTAAGATACCGGATTCACTGAAGAAAAAGGATTACGAATACCTGGATGATAAAATTTATCATTTCAGAAAGGACAGTACCCAGGCGTCAATATATGCATATGCTCTTCTTTACAAAGCCAAATCAGAACAGAACTGGAAGGAAATTATAAACGGCTATCAAAATCTGCTGCATATGTCTCCTCTAAAACTGCGCATTGTTTATGCTGACAGCATGATTTATGCGGCAAAAAAATCAAATAATGATGAACTGATCGGCAGTTCCTATCTTAGTAAAGGAATTGTGTACTACAGTCAGAGGATCCAGGATCAGGCAATGGATAATTACCTTGCCGCCAACAGCTATATCTCAAAAACCAGCAACCAATATTTAATTCATAAGGTCAAATACAGTATTGCCCAGACTAAATTTTATATCGGATTTTACGATGAGGCTGTCTCACTTCTGCAGGAGTGCATCGTATATTACAAAGACGGGCACGCAAGGCCTTATCTGAATTCGCTGCACTCCCTTGGACTGTGTTATAACAAACTTGGTAATTTTGGCCGGTGCTCTGAAATAAACGCTCTTGGAATCTCGGAAAGCAAGAGACTGAAAATTGAAGAAATGACGCCGTACTTTATACACTCAGAAGGCATCAATGAATATTTTAAGAAGAATTACGGAGCCTCAATCAAAAATATCGAATCTTCAATTGAAGCCATTAAAGAAAATAATGACGCTGCCAATGAGGAAGTCGGATACTTTTACATAGGCAAATGTTACTGGTCCCTGCACCAGAAAGAAAAAGCGTTAACTTATTTCCAGCTGGTAGATAAAATTTTCAATGAAAAAAAAATATTGCGACCGGATCTAAGGCAGGCTTTTGAGCTAATGATCAATTATTATAAAACCAAAAAAGATTTTAATAAACAGCTGTACTACGTCGACCAGCTGCTTAAAGCGGACACCCTGCTGACAGAAACCAATAAATACATAGTCGGAAAAATCCATAAGCAGTATGATACCAAAGAACTTCTTCTGGAAAAGGAAAGAATTATAAAGGACAATGAGAAAATGGCAGCAGAACTGCACTGGGATAAATATTATCGCTGGTTATTTGCAGGCATTATTTCACTGCTTTTTATGGTACTTCTTGCTGTTACTTACCGCTATCAAAAAATTAGAAAAAAATATAAAAAGAACTATCAGTTTCATGTCGAAGAACAGCAGAAAGCTAAAGATAAGCCAAAAGCACCAACAGAAAAAGTTCCTATCAAAAATATAAATTCCGAAACTGTTGCTTTACTTTTAAAACATTTTGAAAATTTCGAAAAGGATAAAAAGTTCCTTGAAAAAGACTGGAATCTCAGCAGCCTTTCTTCAGCCTTTAATACCAATCCCAAGTATGTCTCCAATATCCTGGAGCATTTCAGAACTAAAGGCATTAATGAATATATAAACGGACTTCGCATTGATTATATCATCAATCTGCTTGAGACAGAATCCAAATTCAAGCACTACACTTATGAAGCACTGGCAAAAGAGGCAGGTTTCAGCACTACGGAACGCTTTAAAAAAGCTTTTTTAGCCAAAATGGGATTCTCTCCGTCATTCTTTATCAATAAGCTAAAAAAAGAAAAAACTTAAAGGCTTTACAAAAATAATACTAGGATATGATTTTTAACTTTTTACTTTTGCCCTGTAATTTAAAAAAACAGAAAACCATGAAAGATCTAGTTGCAAAAATCAATGCAGAAATCGAAACATTTAAAACAGAATCAGACTCTCTAATTGAAAAAGGAGTTAAAGCTGCAGGAGCCAGAGCTCGTAAATCAACACTAGAAATCGAAAAACTTTTAAAAGAGTTTAGAAAAGTTTCTATTGAAGAATCTAAAAAATAATTGGCCTTACTTTACTTAATTAAGCCTTTTCAGATTTCTGAAAGGCTTTTTTATTTCTTTTTAGATTTGATCTCTTTAATTACAATTGAAATTTCATCCATTATATCTTTTTTACATAGATAGCTAGCTGTTAGCCCACGTTTTTTTCTTAAAAGCGAACTCTCCATAATTTTTAATTGACTTGCACTTGCCATTTTTCCAAAATCTTTTATTAAATAAAAGTAATCTGACAAATATTTACCTTCATAATCTTTAACAACTTTGTGAATCTTTCCAGAATTTCTTCCAACTCGAGATATTAAAATGTCATTTTTACTAATTTTAAGAAAACTTGGCTTTGAATTTTTTCTTACATACCTTTTTAACGTACATGCTCCACCGTCATTACTGAAATGAACTACCTCATCAAAAAAAATTTGATCTTCTTCGATTTCCCTTAAAAGTTTAGAATTATCAATCCCTCTTAAAACTTTAACACTTAAATCGTTAGATTCTTGAATGGGTTTAACATTTTCAAAATTAATATCTGCATTCGAGTTACCACTATATTTACCAATAAAAATTCGCGTTTTAACTTCGCTTTTAGTAAAATATTCTTTTGTTTCACCACTATGTAAAATTTGAAAATAATTCAAAAATAGTAACTTAAATTTCCTTAAATTTTCAGATTCGAAAATATTATCTGGTAAAATTGCTGCGAACAAATCACCTTTTTCTAAAATATTTAAGTTGGAAATTAACATTAGTGCCTCAATACGTTTGGATTTAATTGCCTCTTTATGTAATTCTGTAAATTTTTCAGAATTAACAACAATTTCAATATTATTAGTTACCATTTTCCCAAATGGTGGATTTGCAAGTATTAATTTATTTTTTCCAAAATCAATTTTATTTAATCTTTCAAGATCCAGTGCATCTAATTTGTAAATGTTTTTCGTAATTTGAATAATGTTCTCTGTAGGTAAAATATCAATCCCAATAGTTTTAATTCCCCCCCATCTTTCAATTGCAGCTTTTAAAAAGTTTCCACTACCAGCACAAATATCAACCGCCACAGTTGGCGCATGTTCGCTTGGAATTAGGTCAACAATATGTCTTGCAACATCTAAAGGTGTATAGAAATTGTTCCAATCTTTTCTAATCATTTTGATGCACTATTAAACATTCTACAATTAAAATCATCTGTACTTTCAATCTTTATATGATTTTCTGGTTTTTGACTTGAGAAGACAAATGCCTTATTGTATTCTAAAAATAAAGACTTATCTTTATTATAACTTCCTATCAAAGCAATATCCTTCATTTTTTTTCTTTCTCGTCCATTTTTTGCTCAATTAAGCGTTACAGCACGAATTCTTAAATATAAATAAATTTAGTTATTAATAAAATCGGTTAGGTTATAAACAAAGCTGTTTCCTATTCCAATAGTCCTTGTTTTACTTCCAAATGAAGGAAAATCATAATAAATTTGGATGTCTTCATTTTCAATTGCAAACATACATGCACCCAAAGAATGTGGTTTTGTTCCGATAGGTGCCACAACAACTTCAAAACCTTTATTTTGATTTTTGATCTCATTTAGAATATTATATACTCCAAAAGGTTCATTTGCCGTCGATCTTTTAATAGAGCTAAATGCTTTTGACTGATTTAATGCATACTGGTTTTGAGAATATACATAATATTGCCAACTAGGCTGAAAAGACGGAAACCCAACAATAGCATACGTTTTACGTTCAGATGGATTTACATCTTCAAGGGCTTTACTAAATCTATTTCCTTCAAAGCCCATCAAAGCTATTAAAATTCTCTCTTTATTATGATCAGAAACTCTAGCAAATCCTGGCAATGAGTTTACTGCACAGAATTTCTCTGTAAGATCAAACTTTTTAATATTTGTATCTTCTTTTTCTTCTTGCATGTATTTCTCAGGCTCAGTGTATGTAACAAATAACCTTTTAGGCTTAAAATCTCTTTTTAGTAATAACAAAAAATAAAATAAAAAAGGATGTTTAAGTGAAGTAATGTCAATTAAAATATTTTTGCCATTAATTTCGAGCGCCTCTAGATCATTACCAAAATCTTTAACTAGATCTTTTCCATCTAATTCAAGGTTTTCGATAGCCGATTCATCTGGTAAAGGTAATTTATTAATCGAATATTTCTCAAATTCAATATCGTAGTTTATTGATAAAATATCCCCTTTATAAAACTCATTGGCTAATGACATTACTTTTTCTGCTCTTATTTCTGTACTTTTTCCAATAAAAAAGAGATCGATATCTCCAAATACATTTCCGAGAATTTCAGACGAATCTAAATTATAATATCTACTATAAAGCATCAAATAAATTTATTTTAATTTGGCTATCATTTACAACATTATCGTCCTTCACCAAAGCATTTGCAATTTCTGATGCCTTTTTACTATCACTATTTATCAATAAATCGAGGTTTTTTGGATCAATCCAAAGACTTCTGATTCTTCTTGGAGAAATCTGAAAATAAGGTGCATAAATATGATTTAAATGATACTCCATATTATTAGTATCAATTGAGGAACTTTTATCTTTTGTTTCCTCTTTTTTTTGAAGAACCGAATATAATTCTGCACTTTTTAAAAAAACCTTACTTTCTTCATCCAAACGATCAAAGTCGCTAGAAAAATGATTTTTTTCGGGTTCACTTAATTTAATGTCTCTATGTAATTTCTCAAATATGTTACCCAAAAGCAGAACAAATCTTTTCAGTTTATTACTATAGGGTGTATAAGTCTCGATATCATTAATTTTATACTGACTTACATAATAAGCGGCATCACTCTGCTCACTTAGAGTCAATGGTCTAGGTTCTTCGAATGTAAACGAATTTCTAAATGCATTTTTAAAAGCTGCCTCACATAATTCTAGAAAGAATCTAATTATACCAGAAGATGTTGACTTGTAAGTTTTAAAACCATAATAAAATTTTTGTCTACTATTTTCTTTACACAATAAATATACTAGCCCCATTTTGTTGTTATGAATCCAGTCATTAAATTTAGAATCTTTATTTGCTTCATATAAACTGTACTCTTTAGCTAAATAATCAGCTTTTTGTCCACGTTCAAAAAGCACCAGAATTAACCGCAAAATTATCGGGTCATCAGAATTTAGAAGAATTTCAGTACCAGCCTGGCCACCACTCCTTGCCTTAATCTTTGATTTAAGATTTTCTATGTTTTTTGGTTTTAAAAAAGTGTTTAGTTCCTCTCTTAAATTATATTCACCTAAGTAGTATTTTATATCTAAATATTTCGGATCATTTTTAAGTAAAAGACCTTCAACTTTTTCAAGTCTTTTTCGACAGATATCAATAATTAACTCTTCATAATCTTTCGATTTAAATTGTTCGAAATTATAGTAGCTGTAATCATGTGGAGGAGTGATTATTTCGCTGTCTGTCAAGGTTTCGTAAGTTTTGCACCCTTTGTTTCTCATGCCTATATCCAATATTACTGGATTAGGATGTTTAATTAATGTATTTACTATTCGTTGTTGATATAATAATAAGTTTTCATACTCATCAACAAAAATATGAATAGTTTTATCTTTCAACAAATCCTGATCTAAAATACTTTTAGCAATTAGATTTAATAAATATCCATTACTAATGATAATTGGCCTTTCTATTTTATTTACATTATTAACATAGTTCATTAATTTTATTTCTTCCATACCTAAAGCCTTAAGTAGCACCTCAAAATTTGAAATTGGTGTTTTCAAATTGAAAAGTATATCAAGTTCTTCTGAAAGATCGAATGTTATTTGGTTACCAGATTCGCTTAGTCCAAAATTAATATCAATGATAATTTCAACTAATCTTTTAGCCAAAGTAATATTTAAAAAATGGCCAAAAAGCTGGGTCCACTCATCAATGTCTAGACCTTTATGTTGAAATGCCGGTACAAAATTTGAATCAGCGCGAAAATGAATACCGATTAAAGCTTCAGAACAAAAAAAATCTTCAAATTTAATTGCCTTACTTTCAGATTCCTTTTTTTTATTAAAGTACGAATGATACAAAAAAAACATTGTCTTTCCAGATCCCCTTCCTCCCTCGAGCATAAGTGATTTGCTCTTTAAAAGCCCTTCGAAATTTTTATGATTTGAATAAAATTCAAAAAGCTTATCACCTAATTGTTCTGCGCGATCTATCGAAAAAGGGTTGTTATACAGCTGCATCTTCAAATGTTTTTTTGTTTTTAAACAGTGGATTCCAGGTTTCAGTTTGACTATAAAATAGTGGTAATGATGAATCAGGAATAGAATGATGGAACGCTATTGCATAGTCTAAACTTTTATATCCTAAAAGTGCAATACCATTTTTTTTACAAAGTAAATCTAAAACATTTTTACAAATTTCAACTTCATTATTTTTGAAATAAACAGAATCTTTACCAAAAACTTTATATTTATTAGTTAATTTTTCACAATATGTAATTCTTAAACCAACATCGCTATTTTGTTCATGAAAATTTTCGTAACCATCTTCACTACAAATCAAACAGAAATATTCAATCTCTAAATCAGGAAATATTTTTTTTAGATTTTTTGGATATATATCTTCTCCATCTAATTTAATTTTTGTGAAATTCCAAAAATCATATAATTGAGTTGACGAACCAATAAAGTCATCTAGTATTATCAAATTTTTAGCACTTTTTAAATCTTCTGATTTTAATTTTGATAGTCCTAAAATTCTTTTTTCCGGAAATCCGATATCATTTGTCAAATATCTCGCCATTGCTAGAGAACTTTCAGAGACGTTATCTGTTATTAACGGTAAAACTAATGTGTTTGCAACAAAATCTTTTTTACACTCAAGTAATTCGTCATTAGATAATTGGAATTTATTTTCTATCTCTTTTTTTAAAATTTTTCTCTTTAATATAGATTCGTAAAAACCAAATTCAATTAGGCGTACAATATCTTCTTCCGAATAGAAAACAAAACGGTCTAACAGTTTTAATGCGCAATATTTTTGTTCAGTTGTTTCAAAGTTATTTAACCAAGCGTGAAATGTGTTAATGTCTAATTTGGACCAAAATTTACTTTCTATGTAGAAATAAACTTTATTTTTAGCATAATTTATAAAGTCTTCCATCGATATCATTTAACGGAGTTTAATTTTTCCAAATCAAAATCAAAATCAAATAATTGAATTGCAGGAAGATTTAAACCCTTCATTAATTCGAGAATCGTTTCGATTGTTACATTTACTTCACCTTTTTCAATCTTACTTATATAACTGTGGTCTAGATCACAATGTTGTGCTAGCTCGCGATAACTAAACTTTTTATTTTTTCTATGTTTTTCTACATTCTTACCAAATTTGAGTAAAAACAGATTCTTTGATTCTTCATTTATCATATAAACCATTTTTAAGCAATTTGGATATTCTCAGCAAAAAAAGTGTGGTAATAAAATACCACATTTGAATATTTTTGTTATATTTGTACTATATACATATATTTGCGATTCTTCATATAATATAATTGAAGCATTCGCTTTGAATCTCGCCCCTGAAAACTGGTAATTTTTGCAACGAGATGATAAGTAAGATGCTCACGTCATATGGCGTGGGCTCACTTATTGTTGCAAGGGTATACCAGTACCTCAAGGGCAGTAAGATGAGATCTGCGCCTTTTTTATGGCTCTACTAATTTTGATTCAGGCAATACTTCCCTTAAAATTTGTTTGGAATAAGCTTTTAATGTTTCATCGAAAATCATTATTAACTACAGAAAAATTATATTACTATGCTTTTAAAGCTTTTCAATTAATACATAAAAAATGGCCCTCTATTTCGTCGCCAAACAACCATAGAGGACCGTAGCTAATCAAATCACTTTAACTAACCAATCCCAATATTATGAATTATTTTTCATTTTACAAGGATGGAAGAGCTCTTTATTGCCTAATTTTTATGGGCATTATCTTAGCTTTTTCATCATCTATTGCCAGCACAAAACGGCATTTCAGAATTATACCTCAGCAGTCTCAGGTCAACGGAACTGTAACTGATGGATCGGGTCCTATTCCCGGGGTCACTATTTCAATTAAGAATAAATTAAATTCTGCTTCATTATCAGATTACAGCGGGCAGTATTCAATTTCAGCATCCCCATCGGATACTCTGATTCTATCTTTTATTGGATACAAAACGGCTTATGTTCCTGTTAATGGACGCAAAATTGTAGACGTTAAACTTATTTACGATACCACAACACTACAGGAAGTACGGGTCAATGCTGGATATTACACTGTAAAAGAAAGTGATCGAACCGGTAACATAGCACGCATAACATCCAAGGATATACAGACGCAGCCTGTCTCTAATGTTCTTTCCGTGATGCAGGGACGTATGCCTGGAGTAAACGTAACTCAAAACACAGGAATGCCCGGAAGTGGTTTTACAATTGAAATCCGCGGAAAGAACAGTTTAAGAGCTGAGGGAAACAATCCACTGTATATAATTGACGGAGTACCCTATTCCTCGCAAAGTATAGGAAGCACCTTTACATCATCAAATATGCCTGCTGAGAACAGTCCGCTAAACAGCATCAACCCAGCCGATATTGAAACTATCGAAGTTTTAAAAGATGCTGATGCTACTGCGATCTATGGTTCCCGAGGAGCTAATGGTGTTGTGCTAATTTCAACAAAAAAAGGCGCAGAAGGCAAAACTTCATTTTCTGCCTCGTATGTATACGGACTCGGCAGAGTAACCCGTTTTAAAGATGTCTTAGAGACACCGCAATACTTAGAAATGCGTCGTGAAGCTTTTGCGAACGATGGCGTCACGCAATATCCAGCATCTGCATATGATGTTAACGGCACGTGGGATCAGAATCGAAACACAAACTGGCAGAAAGAATTAATTGGTGGTCTGGCGGGTTATACTAATCTACAGGCTTCGATCTCAGGAGGGGCTTCTCAGACAAATTTTCTATTAAGCGGAAATTATTCCAGAGAAACTACAGTCTTTCCCGGTGATTTTGACTACGTTAAAGCGGGTGGTCATTTGAATCTTAATCACGAGTCGGAAAGCAAAAAGTTCAAAGTTAATTTCTCAGCGATATATACTGCACAATTTAGCAGTCTGCCATCTGTTGATCTGACGCAGATTTCGACCAGATTGGCACCAAACGCACCTGCCCTTTATGATATTTCTGGAAATCTTAATTGGGAAAACAACACCTTTGCTAACCCTGTCGCTCCTTTAGAAGGAAAAACAAAAGGCACCACTTATGACCTGCTGGCAAATGTATTGCTATCATATAAACTAGGCTACGGTTTTACTATCAGCAGCAGTTTTGGTTTCACGGACCTGCGTCAGGAACAGCTAAATTTTCAGCCCCATACCATTCTAAATCCCTTTTTTGGCCTTGGAAGCGAAGCTTCCTCACTCTATACCAATCTTATAAACAGGACTTCCTGGATTGCTGAACCACAGTTAACTTATAAAAGCAGTTACGGAAAAGGGGATATCGAAGTTCTTATTGGTACTACCTTCCAACAGCAGAAGGGAGATCGCCAGCTAAATAATGCAACAGGATTTGCCAGCAATAGTCTTATGGAAAATCCTTCTTCTGCTTCAACCTTTAGAGTTGTGAGCAGCGATCAGAACTTATATCGCTATAATGCCATTTTTACAAGAATAAATTTTAACTGGGAAGGAAAATATATTCTTAACCTAACAGGAAGACGCGACGGTTCAAGCAGATTTGGGCCGGGAAGGCAGCTTGCAAATTTTGGCGCCATAGGAACAGGATGGGTTTTAAGCGAAGAAAATTATATAAAAGAAAATCTCAGTTTCCTAAGTTTTGCAAAAATACGGGCAAGCTACGGAACAAGCGGTAACGACCAGATAGGAGATTATCAATTTTTAGACACATATAGCACTTCTGGACTTAGTTATTCAGGGATTTCAGGATTACAGCCAAGCAGATTGTTTAATCCAAATTTTGGATGGGAAACAAATCTGAAATTTGAATCAGCATTAGAAACTGGGTTTTTAAACGATAGAATTTTTACGACTTTTTCATGGTTTACAAATAAATCATCAAACCAGCTTGTAGGTGTGCCTCTTCCCGGCACCACAGGTTTTCAATCCATACAGGCTAATCTTGATGCTGTGGTTCAAAATAAGGGCATAGAATTTACAGTCAGAACGCTGAATCTAAAATCTGAGCAATTCAGCTGGACCACAAATTTGAATATCACCAGTATTAAAAATAGATTGATTTCTTTTCCTGGACTTGCTGTCTCAACATACAAAAATCAATATGTAATCGGCATGCCGCTTAATATTCTAAAAGTTTATCAATACACTGGACTTGATCCTGCAACAGGAACATATCATTTTAATGATGTTAATGCCGACGGCGTTTATACTGCCGCTGATGACAAACAGACAATAAAAAACCTGAACCCTAAGTTTTACGGGGGATTACAAAATCAGTTCCGATACCGTAATCTGAATCTCGATTTTTTGTTTCAATTTGTCAAGCAGGAGAATTTCAATGAAAATTATGGCAATCCGATGCCTGGTACAATGTCTAACCAGCTGTCAGGAGTAACTGATCATTGGATGAATCCTGGAGATTCCGGACCTTATCAAGGATATAGCAACAGTAACAGCCTACGAAATCTGGCGAACAGCAGGTATTCACAAAGTGATGCTTCGATCAGTGATGCCTCTTATATAAGACTGAAAAACATTTCATTGTCTTATCAGCTTCCAAAAGAATGGACCAAAAATTTTAGCTGCAGACTTAGCTTTCAGGGACAAAATGTGCTCACTTTCACTAAATACAAAGGAATGGATCCTGAATTTAAATACGCTGGATATCTTCCTCCCCTACGAATTTACAGTACGGCTGTAAATATAACCTTCTAACTTAATTATTCTCAGATGAAAACATTTAAACTAAAAATAAAAGTTCTAATGAAACAGGCATGCTTTGCAGCACTGTTTGCAAGCTGTCAAAATTTTACTGATGTCGACCTGCCGTCTTCACAATTAACCAGTGATGCGGTCTTTCAAAATAAAGCCACTGCTGAAGCGGCAATGGTTGATATCTACTCAAAAATCAGAGACCGGGGTCTTTTGACGGGTTTTCCGTCAGGGCTTTCCAGGCAGCTTGGATTATATGCCGACGAACTGCAATATTATGGCACCTCAGGAACTGCACAGGATAATTTTTATCAAAATACACTGCTGGCTACAGGTCCGGAAATAGCAGAATTATGGAACAGTAGTTACAATCAGATTTATGCGGCAAATTCAGTTATTAAAGGAATCTCAGGTTCAGTTTCTCTTTCTGCTTCCGATTCAGAGCAGCTTACCGGTGAAGCCTTGTTTGTCCGTGCAATGATACATTTCTATCTGGTAAACTCATTCGGACCGATTCCATATGTTACTGAAACGGATTATAAAAAAAACAGCTCCTTGCATAAAACCCCCGAAAATGAAGTATATAGACTCATCAAAGAGGATATGCAACAGGCGGCTAATCTCCTTCCTGTAAATTATGTTGGAACTGACAGAGTTAGGCCCAATAAAGCTGCTGCTCAGGCAATGCTGGCCAGAATATGCCTCTATATGGAACTTTGGGAAGAAGCTGCGAACTATGCCTCTGCTGTTTTAAATCAAAAAGAATTGTATATCTGGCCTGTTCCGCTGGATTTAGTTTTTCTAAAAGACAGCCGTTCCACCATTTGGCAGTTAATGCCTGTGACAGCAGGCAGGAACACCTACGAAGCGAATATTAACATTTTCACGCAGGGCCCGCCACCTTCGGCAGCTATTTCTTCAGAACTCTTAAATGCTTTTAGCAGCAAAGACCAGCGTAAAGCACAGTGGATTAAAGCGGTGACTAATGGTAGCTCAACCTGGTATCATCCCTACAAATATAAGAAACAGTCTTCTACGGCAGCTTCTGTGGAATATTCCATAGTACTGCGTCTTTCGGAACAATATTTAATTAGAGCTGAAGCCCGTGCTCATTATGGGGATTTAATTGGGGCAAAAGAAGACTTAAATAGGATACGGAATCATGCAGGATTGGAAAATACGGCTGCTCTTACCTCATCAGAAATAATTGATGCGGTACTCGCTGAGCGCCGTCTGGAACTTTTCACCGAACATGGACACCGTTTTTTTGATCTCAAAAGAACAGGAAGGCTTAACACGACACTATCATCAGTAAAGCCCCAATGGAAGAATACCAGCCGTCAATTGCCGCTTCCTGAATCTGAATTATTGCTGAATACCAATCTAAATCCCCAAAATGAAGGCTACTAAAATATATAATGATTTTTTTACCTGGATTACCTGTTTCATTTTTTGGTTAGTAACCTGTCCCGCCATTCTGGGACAGGCCAGCCAAAAAAAAATCCTTACAACAGATGATTATAAGCTGTGGAGCTCTATTTTTCCTGACCAGATATCAAACAACGGAAACTGGACTAGTTACCGGCTCCAGTATAAATACACTGATAATGATACACTCTTTGTGCAGCACACTTCAGATCAAAGCAAAAAAAATATTTTCCCTAACGCTTTAAAAGGAAAATTTAATGGCGAAACAGATTTTGCCTGCATAGCGAAAAGCATATTTCGGTTAGTGCATCTTAATACGGGGAAGCAGCTTGAAATAGCGGGAGCAGAACGTTTTGAATTTTCAGCAGATCAAAGATTCGTTGCCCTTATTATTAAAATGCCTGAAGGGAAGAAAAGACTTGAAATCAGAAATACCGATGGAAAGTTACTATCGGAGATCCCGAATATCAGCCGTTACTATTTTGATCCCAAATTGACAGGCATCGCGTACAGTACAGCAGATAAAAATATCTTTAGCCTCGAGGTTCTTATGTTCAGTGATTCCGCTGCAAAAAAACGACTTGCTGAAAATAGTGATGCCTCGTATCAGAATATTATCTGGAAAGAAGATGCCATAGCTTTTATACAAAATAAAAAACAATATCCTGTGCTGTATAATTATAATCTGAAAAGAAAAAAACTTCAGTCTTTAAAATCGTCGGATCTAAATTCTGTGTGTCCCAACATGACCATTTCTACTTCAGAAAATACAAATCCGCTGCATTCCGCTGACGGGTCAAAAGTATTTTTTTGGCTGAGAGAACCTCAGGACAATAACAAACAAATTAAAGAGAATGAAGTTGAGATACGAAATTCCAGAGACAAACTTCTTTTTGACTTTCATGAATTTTCTCCATATTATACATGGTCTGATAAACTGGCGGTCTGGAATTTAAGTACTAATACGGTCCGCCAGATCACCGATAAGAATTTACCTAAAGCATTTTTAAGTCCTGATTACAATTATGCTTTTCCTTACGATCCCGCTGCCTATGAGCCGCAAAGTATGCAGTCATGTCCATATGACTTATTTGCGCTGGATTTAAAAAGCGGGGAAAAGGATATAATTTTTAAAAATCACTATCCAGGCAGCACCCTTTCAGCTTCTCCTGATGGAGCTTACTTGTGTTATGCAAAGGATGGGCAATGGTGGATCTTTGACATTCGCAAAAAAAAACATACCTGCATAACATCGAAAATTCCCGCTGTTTTTCGAGACGAAGACGCAGACAGGCCAAAATCGAATTCCTATTACGGACTTGGGGCATGGACCACGAATGGACAAATTATACTTTATGACAGATTCGACCTATGGTTAATTTCTATGGACGGAAATATCAAAAGAAGACTGACTAATGGAAGAGAAATTCAAAAAGTATTCAGGATCAAACACCTGGATATTGAAATAACCTATGGCGATATGGAATTTAAAAAATACAGCGTTGATCCTGCCAAAGGTATCCTGATGTCAACAGAGAATAAAGAGACAGGCGCCAGTGGTTTCAGCTGCTGGGAACCAAAATCCGGAGTAAAAGAACTGGTATGGAGAGATAAGAAAGTGTCACATATAAGTAAGGCCCAAAATAAAGAGGCCTACCTGTATGTCGATCAGAATTTCACAAGCCCGCCCAGATTGATGCTTTATGACAAAAGCGCTAAAGAGATCGTACAGACAAATAAACAGCAACATCATTACCACTGGGGCAGAAATGAGCGAATAGAATATACAGTTAATAATAGAAAAGTAAAAGGGGTTTTATTCTATCCTGCAAATTATCAGCAAGACCGGAAATACCCTATGATTGTGTCTATATACGAGCGCCAGTCTCACAAATTAAATGACTATGAAAATCCATCTCTGCTGTCTGAAGACGGGTTTAATACCCCCAATTTTACGCTTCAGGATTATTTTGTGCTATATCCGGATATCGTATATGAATTCGGTAATTTACGGGAATCTGTCACTAAAAGCATACTTGCGGCAGTTGATTCCGTAGTACAGAAAGGAAGTATAAAGCCTGACAAGATAGGATTAATCGGGCATTCCTTCGGCGGTTATGAGACCGATCTGGTCATCACTCAGACTGACCGGTTCGCAGCAGCGGTAGCGGGAGCCGCCTGGACCGATCTTGTCAGCACCTATCTGTATATCGGGCCATTATTTCGTAAGCCTAATTTCTTTAGAACGGAGAACCACCAGATCAGAATCGAAAAATCCCTGTATGAAGATATGCCAGCTTACCTGAACAATTCTCCTGTGCTTTTGGCCGGAAATATAAAAACGCCTCTTTTAGGATGGGCAGGAGAAGAAGACCGTCAGGTTCATTCCCTTCAGAGTAAGGAATTTTATCTTGCTTTACGACGATTAAACAAAGAGCATACGCTGCTTATTTATCCTAATGAGGAACATCAAATCAACAGCAAAAAAAATGCGGTTGATTTAAGCAATCGGATAATGAAATGGTTTGACTATTACCTAAAAAACGGCGTTCGGGAAGATTGGATGAAGGCTGACTATAATCGTTAATATATAAAAATACCGCGGTATCCTTTTAAGATACCGCGGTACTTTTTTCCGCTGACGGGTTTTAATCGAATTTTTTAAGCGGAGTGAGACAAGTGTTTGCTTCTGCGTGTAACACCATGCTGTTATCATCTGGAGCGGTACATATTACAGTACCGGCATCGTCACAATCAGCCACATAGGAACAGGCAGAAGAAGGAGTTAAACGGGCATAACCTGGGATAGGTGCCGCTTTATCTGCTCTTAAAGAGCTTGTACCGGCTGCACTTGCTAATGCAAATGCAGCAACTGCCATTGGCAGACCGATTTTTAAAACATTTAATTTCATAATAATATAATTTTATGATTAATGATCTACTCTTTTTTACAGGTTTTCGATCAAATCCCTGCTACTTGGCCAATAGATTGTCTGTATTTATTGTATGATATTTAGAAGTGATCTGTACATCGATTTTATACCGAATGATCTGATTGCCGATCATTACATAAAGCTGGTCGCCGTACACCAAAAACTCTTTGATTTTTTGATCATTCAGATTAATTATAGTAAAACTTAAAAGATAGCTCTTCCGCGAAATATCATACACATCGATTATGCTTGTTCTTTCCCACATTCTGTCATCTTCGTAGAGACCAGGCACAGCAGAATTAACGAACAGCAGATTCTTGTAAACAGCGCTTCTTTTATTCACGAATAAGGGCGGTTTTGAGAATTTCCGCTGCTTGTGTTTTTTGTCTTTAGCGATGATTAATTTCGCTTGGGTTATGGTATCTATAGTGTTGCCTCTGCCTATAATCCTCAAATTTTTATCGGCAATTGTAAATTGATTACGGTAAGCATACAGATACACTATTTTATTCATTCCCTTACTGAAGAGCAGCTGCCCGTCGGTATCAAATACACCGTCAAACTGCTTCTGCAGGATATCCGGATTTAAAATAGTCTTTTTATTATACCCCGTCTGGATGACTCCCAGTATATTTTCTCCCGTTATTTTACTATTTGTAACTACTGCAATTGAGGATGAATCAACTGCAAGAGCCGTTGTGAAATACTCTCCTTCCTTATATACCATTTGCGCCTTCCAGTCAGTTGTTTTTCCTCTAAAGACACAGGGAACAGTCCCGTCTGTTACAAAAAAGTACGGTGCTGCCACACTTACTTTAACCGCCCTAAAGGGCAGATCTTTGCGGTCTAAATTAATTATTCCCTGCTGTGTCCGGATTAATTTTTTGTTAAGTATCGTAACACGAAGAGGCGCGGTTAAATTTCCAAGGTAAATATGAGCACTGTCAGCACCGGCAATATAAAAAGAATTGAATTTCAGGTCTGCTATTGCTTCCTGCGTGATGGGCGAATGAGGAAATCGTCTGGTCAGTTTGTTATGATAATGGACGATATTTTCAGAAAGCATAAATAAGACTATCACTATGCTGCTGCCACTTAGGGTTATGATGGAGAACAGCCCTGTCAGCTTAACTGCTTTCAAAAAATGATTGCTCACTTTAAATCTGCTTTTATACAGAACAATTGCAGCTGCGCCAAGACATACAAATACAATGTTAAATATCATATGAGATTTCCAGTCCAGTTTTTCCAGAACACCGCCGCAGGAACAGGGTATAAAAGAGGTATAGTTCAGTATTATAAAAATATAGACCGTAAACATAACCATTAATCCATAGGCAGAGAAAAGTCCTGTCAGCTTGTATTTGGGTAACATCAGCATTATACAAATCAGGAATTCAGTTACCGGTACCAGCACTGCGATCCAGTCCGCAAAAGGACTCAGCAGCGGAGACTGCCCAAGCTGAATTTTGAAATGCTGGAAATCCAATAGCTTGCTTGCTGCGGCATAAACAAACAGCAGCACATACAGCAGGCAGATGCATTCAATTATACTACTTCTTATGTGAGGTTTGAGATCCATAGCGGTTATTGGATTAGAAATGAAACGTGAGATGATTCAAAAAGAACATAAACAAATGTAAATCAACACTTTCACGCAAATCCTATCCAAATCAGGCAAAAATTCTTCCAAAACAGATATAATGCATACAACATTCTACAATAAAAGCGCGCTGTAAATCGGCTAGATTTGCAGCGCGGCAGGCATTAAAAATGCAGGCAGTTTAAAACTGCCTGCATTTAAAAAAAAGATCAATTCTGCACTACATAAGAACTAAAGCCCTTAACAGCAAAATCAAGGCATAGGTCAAAAGCGGCCTGACTTCTTAACTGCGCCGTTCCTCCCATTAGTATGGAAGATACTTTTGCCTCATCATTTTTATACTTTCTCACATTCTGAAAATACCCCGTTACCGCGTTGTAAGCGCCGAATACCGTTCCTTTAGTCGTATCAGTGAGCTGTGTAGGATGGCTCATTGCATATTCAAAGGCACTATCTACCATATTATTAAAGCAGGCGGATAACTCCTCGTTTCTTCCCTCCTTCAGTTTTTTCAATACTTCCCTGCCTGGTGCCATAGCATGCTGGATTAGCTTTTTAACTTCCTTGTCAGATATACGGGTCTTTGTCCAATAATTAAAAACAGCTTCAAGACTGCTGGACAATGTATCTGAAATACCCATAACTTTATGCGCCTGCTCGAGGCGGTCTTTAGCATTTGAAGTATGACGAATACGCACCGTATTGGTTTTAGACTGCATCGCAGCATTAAGTGTATTGGCGCATACTATACGGATAGGTGTGAAAGCTGCCGTAATACTGCCGCTTCCGTCATGGGAGGTAGTCAGGAAAAGATACTTCTCAATCAGATCTTCTTTTCCTACACGGATATAATCAGGCAGTTTTGCCGTGATAAAGATCCTCTCACCGTTGCCCAGCGCTCCAGCAGTTTCATACATTATTCCGTCACCGCCTACTATACTGTCAAAAAAAGAAAAAGCATCCCTGTTCTGTACAATGTGGTAATCCTTGCCTACTACCCCCAGCACCGTATCATTATCGGTACGCACCGTACTGCAGTAATCTGGAATATCAAGCCTTCCTGCAGTAATAAAGTCCTGCGTTACAATTGGAGAGGAAGGTGTAAAAAGCCTTCTTTTCTCCACTTCAAAATCTAATCCGGCGTGCGCTATTGCTTCCGCGCTTGTAGGATATTCTTCCACTATCTGCCCAAGATTGTGCCATGCTTTTTCCTTTACACTGAAAAAACTGTGCTTCTGGGTCTGTTCATTATAATAAATATTATGTGCCATGATTTCTGATTTTTAAAGTTAAACATTCAATTAAAAAGGCACTTCCTCCCCAGCCTTATCTTTCCCGTTCTTAACAGCGGTGCTGCTGTTCCCCTCCTGCACACTTACAGCCTTTTCCTCCTCATCACCTTTAGCAATGCCTCTTTTTGCAAAAGCAATAATATTTATTGCATTAACATGAAAGTCAATGCTGCCTATCGGATTTCCTTCGCTGTTGATATAGACATGCATACCCAGCCTGCCGTTTAAAAGCACCACTGCTCCTTTCTTAACCCACTGCGCTGCTTTCATACTGAGCCAGTACGAACAATTGATAAAAGTTGTTACCTCTTTGTACTCTGAACTTCCCGCCACCTTATAGCGGTCATTAACTGCAATAGTGAAACTCAAAACTTCTTTCTCTCCAGCACGGCGCACTGCCGCATCTGCCGTAACTCTTCCCGTAATTTCCATAACTTTAAATTTTTAAATGAATAAATAATTCGTTAACTACTGATCAATACCTAATAAATATTTTATGAAATACGTAAGCAATAGCTACTGATCCCTGCTTCCTTAACCCCCGCTCCGCCCTTTAAAAAAATTGTTTTCAAAAGAAAAAACGGAAAAAAAGAAAGCACAGATCAAGCGTCAGTTAAAGGATGCGGAGTGCTATAAGTCCCGAAGGGAGGACGAAAGGAAACTGGAGTCCGTTATGCGCATGCAGCAGACGGCTGGCGCTATCTTGGCTGCCCTTTTTGGCCGTTTCGAATGAAAACCGATCTCTACTAAAAATTTACTTCAGCAAAGCTTGTCAAGTCTGCGACCTTCCGAATACTGAAAAACTTTACGAATCTCAAAAAAAATCAAAGAGTCTGGATATTAAAGTCAGCGTCAAACCTGACGGCAAGATGAACGGTTGTTAAACAACCGCCTATCTTGCCGCCTATTACCTCGGAACTCGGTGGTGGAGACACTAAAAGAAAGAGAGTTTGAAAACAATGAAAATGAAAGATGATGAAAAGAGAAAATTCGAACAGAACAAGAATTGTAGGGCTACGATTTACTCCTTTGAAGCATGCCGAACTGGAAAAAAGATTTAGAACAAGTACCTGCCGAAATTAAGTGATCATATTAAGAAGACACATATGTAATAAACCCATTGTAACAAATTACCGCAGTGCTTCCTTTTATGATTATATCTAAGAAACAATGACTCTAAAAAGTGAGCTTAATTCAATAGGAAATAACATCAACCAGTAAACGCTTAATATTTCAACTATCTGTTATACATCTACATTAATAATTATAAATATACAGCTAACTTAATCTACACTTTCTTGTTTGCATAGCTTAAATGTTAACTAACTGTACAATTTAGGCTACGTAGAATTACCTGATTTTACTATCTTATAAGCACGTTAATAATTCTTAATAAAAAAAATGGTTTACTTACATCCAAAATTCTTCCTATAAAATATAACTGATTTAATTCAAATATGGAAAACCGTAAAATACATTATATTTTAACCATTAGTTTCGTAATTAAAAGAATTGCATAATATGTTATAATTACAAAATCTACTCTGATTCACAAAGTAATATGATAGTTGAAAGTAACAAATAAATTACAATTAAAAACCTAATTACTGCTATGCACTTAAAATGCACAAAGACTATTAAACTTTGTTAAATAACTTAAAATAAATTTTTTATGAGCTTCTTTTCTACTTTACTTCTAAAAAATAATTTACCTAAGCATGACGGAAGGCCTCTTTGGAAATACATGTTGACTAATGATGATTTTAACAAACTTGTAATAGAAATTAAGACAGCAAGACCATTGTGCATTGACCCAAGAGATGTTACACTGTATTATGCCCAATGGTGGAAGAATAATTATAATGGAGGTAAACTAAGTAAACAAGAAGTTTTAGATTCAATAGCAATAAATACGTCTTTTAATTTAACAAGTGAGCAATACTATAAACTTGGAGTTAAGGGAGCACAAATGTTAGGCGTCAAATGGATTACTAAACAAAATACTCTTTTTTTCAGAACTTTACTTTTACAGGGTGGACTTCCTTTAGCCCATATTGTGGAGAATCAAGGTAATTATCAAAATTTTTTGCTTGCCGTTTTAGAAGAACAGCCCGAAACTATGGAAGATTTTATGTTTAAACCACAAATCACTAATCTACTTCCAAAATCAAGTCAAAATGATATCATTTATGAAAATTGCTTTGAAATAGTCAAGTCAATTCTTAATGACGAAAATATATATGATGATCTAATAAATTCTGATGAAGTTTTAACCAACATTACTAATAAATTAAAATTAAGAAAAAGTACTCTTAAACAAAAAGAAAGGCTCTCTAAACCAAAAAATTACTGGATTTTAAATTTCAAAAATGATAACATTACTATTCACTTGCGACTCGGGCTTGCTGACAAATACAGTTCAGAATCACTATCCAATATTTTAGGATTTGATGCTATAGAAAAGGAATATCAATTTTATCTAAACGATGAATTGATATGCAAGTTTCGAAAAATGACAAACGGAATTTTCAAAACTGACAGATATCAATTGCAAAATCAAGAATGGGATGGTGAAAATGCTTTCCCTTATGTTTATGTCATTCGTGATGGTGAAAAAACAGAAGTATTTGATTTCATCCAAACTCTTCCCAACTTATATGAGCCAACTTTATGGTCAAAACACTCAGACAACGAATGGCGACTAATAAAAGGAAATAGTGCGTCTAATAAAGAAGCTTCTATACTTTTTCCAGAAAATTGGAATAGTAATTTACCTTCTTTGAAAGTCTCCCTTTACAATACTATATTATCCTGGTTACAATTTGAAGGTGAAGTAGAGATTTATAATGAGAAAGAAAAAGTAAAATATCTTAGTGATGTAAACTCTTTTGACTGGACCATTGTAAGTCAAAAACCGAAATGGATCATAAAAGGAAGTATGGTCATTGTGCAAAGAAAACCAATTATTATAATTTATGATGAAAATAACAATAGACTCCCAGATAATAAATTTAAAATTTGGATAAAAAAACATAATTCAAATACACTTTGGGAAGAATTGTTAAATCTTACATATATTCCTGTGGGCTGTATTGACATCAAAATAGAAAAAGATAATCTTATAGCTTATGATATGTTATTTAATATTGGCGATTTTCAAATCAAATATAGTAGCAAATCTATTGAGTTTTCGGAGCTGGAAGTAAAAAATAATGATTCGTTAATTTTTACTTTGAACCAATCTGCCATTTTAGATATTGAAAAGAAAAATAATAATTATTCGTTAAAAATCAACCAGCATACCTTAAAAATACCTACTGGATTAAAAGGAAATATTGGACAAATAAATCAAAAGAAATTATATTTTGAGTTAGAATCTCCTTTTCAAGGAATGACAATTATAGACAAGACTGGAAATATAGTTCCAGAAGGTCAAAAGTTATCTATTTCAAATTTGTATGGTCTCAGAATTTTAAGTTCTCAAAATTCTGGAACAGTTATAAGTATAAAAAACAGATTAAAATCTGATGTAAAAATTACTAAAGAGATAAAAGAAGTTTCGTATCCAATTATAGATTTAAAAAATGAAATAGTTCGTTTGTATTATTTAGCTGATGCAATGGATTACAAAAACAAAGTTCAGATTGAACTTATAGAAGGGAAAAGATCACTTGTTTATGAAATTTCTGGTTTTAGTCATACTCTAAATGTCGAAAATCAGTTTGAAAGAAATCTGTCATTATTTAATTCTGATGATGAACTTGAATTATACGCTGTTCCGCTAAATTGTTCATCTGAACTTATTGAGTTAATACCACTATCAAAAAATGAAGAAGGTTATAAAATTCCTAAAAACGATATTCTTAATCAATTTATCATAATTTCATCAAAGAAAAGAGAATCTCAATTAATGCCGCGTTTCGTTAATACAGATCAAACCTTCGTTGGTACAGATAAAAATGAAAGAATTAAAAATTATCATGCTGAATTTTCTGAACGAAACTTCGATGATGATATATGGAATCGATTACTTGCCTATTTTAATATATGTGTAAAACACGATTTACCTTTTTCAACATTTGACCAATTAAGATCAATTTCGAGAAGTTCAGAAGTTGCTTCTAAAGCTTTTTTCTATTTGGGTATTAATCAATATGATATTAATGATTTCATCCAAAGACAAATTACAGAGATGGAACAAGATCTAGGCATATGCTTCCATTGGGTAAAAAAGAATGATTGGGAAACGGCATTAAATAAATTGAATGAATCATACAATGGTCAATATTTTGATAATATTCTTGGAATATTATCAAAATATATGCAACAGAATGAATTTAATGATATATTAAAATTCATAATGGGAGAAAATATTCAAAACCCAAACATTATGTATAGTGATATTCGTGAATTAAGAGCTCAACTTGGAGAAAGAGTTCTTAAAGAGCTTCCTCAATTGACTCCAAAAATCACAAATGATTATAACATAACTATCGACGATCATATACCTGTAAAATTGTTACTAAAATCCCCTATTGCTGTTGCAGAATCGATTAGCAATATACAAAACGAACTTTCTTTATGGGGTGGAAATGATTTCAGAGAAAATATCCGTCGAAATATACAATATAGTCAGTATTTGAATCCCGAGTTTTACACTAAGACAATACTACACGTATTGAAAAACACCTAAAAAATTATGAACTTTCAAGAATTTTATACTAAAACAGAGAATAGATTAACTGATGCCATTCTTTCTCTTTGGGCAACCGGAGATAAGGAAATGCAAGATTATTTTAAGCATTTACTTTTTGAAGAGCCAATAATGGCCGATCCTATATTTCAAGGCACATTTCCCTGGGAACAAGACAAACTAAAATTTGGAGAAACCAATATTGTATTTCAGCAAAAATTTATTCAGGCATTGGATTCTATTAAAGACAAAGATTTTCAATTTCCAAAAGAAAGACATCCTTATAAACATCAAGTAAAAAGTTGGAATACATTACTAAAACAAAAAAAATCCATCGCAGTAACAACAGGCACAGGATCAGGTAAAACAGAATGTTTCATGTTGCCTGTGTTACATGATATTTACGAAAATTGTAAAGACCAGATTGGAATTAACGCTATTTTTCTATATCCACTAAATGCATTAATTACAAGTCAACGAAAAAGAATGCATGCTTGGTGTTCTTCTCTCGATGGTATTAAATACGCTCTTTTAACTGGAGATACTCCTAATAAAGAAAATAACAGTGAAAAAAAGAAGAAAAAAATTCCAGAACTCATTTCAAGGGAACAAATAAGAGACACACCTCCGCAAATTTTATTCACTAATCCAACTATGTTAGAATATATGTTGGTGAGAAATGCAGATGTGCCAATTCTTGAAAAATCGAAAGGAAAATTAAGGTGGATATTACTCGATGAAGCACACACATTAACCGGCTCTAAAGCCGTAGAAATGGCATTATTGATTCGTCGAGTTGTCTCTGCTTTTGATGTAGATATATCAAATATTAGATTTGCAATTACTTCCGCAACAGTTGGTAATGGAAATACTGATATTCTTAAAAAATTCATGTCTGATCTATGTGGTATATCTATAGATCAAATAGAAATCATACAAGGAAAAAGAGTGAATAATCAAATTGCGGATAATGATATTCCTACTTTATCTACTCATCTTTCTCAAAACAATATTAAACTTTTGAGAAATGAATTTCTAAACTCTCCAGGATTAGGTTTAGAAGAAATTGGTAATAAACTAAATATTAAAGATAAATATAAACAGCTAGAAGCTATAGATCTCCTTGCAGATCAAAAAATCAACTCTGAAAATTTATTACCGATAAGGGGGCATTTTTTCACCAGAGGAATTGGCGGAGTATATGTTTGTACTAATCTAAAATGTAACAAACACAAAGAAAACAAACCTGAAAAAGCACTGGGAACAATGTTTACAATTGCAGCTAAGAAATGTAGCTGCAATTATCCACTATTAGAGTTAATAGCTTGTAGAAGCTGTGGAACTATGATGTTAGAAGGTGAAAGGACAAAAGGAAAATATGGCAAAGATAAAATAAATCAAAAAGTTAGTAACGGCTATGATGCATTCAATATCGAAAATGAAGAAGGTGAAGAAAAAGATTACAATGAAGAAACCCCTAGGATTGGGAACTTAGTGAGATTCATTGCTAATAAAAACAGTGACAATATTAGAAATCAAAACCTTTTTCCTTTTTCTATTTCAGAAAATAATGACCTAATTACAGGTGACGATTTTCTAATGACTGATGATAGTCATTGTCCTCATTGTAGAAATCAAAATGAATACCCGATACATTTTAGAATTTCATCTGCTTTTACAAATAGAATCTTGTCCGATATTGTTTTAGATCAAACTCAAGATGCTAAAAGCATTACTTCTAAGACTTTGTATAAAGGTAGAAAATACATATCCTTCACTGATAGCAGACAAGGAACCGCTAAAATATCAGCTTTAATAAATATTGATAGTGAAAGTGATTGGATTAGATATCAAACATATCACTTTTTATTAAAAAAATTAAAAAGTAACCAAACAAATAGAACTCAACAAGAACTTATTGAGGAAAGGGCATATCTTGTCAGTGAATTAGACAAAGTGCCCCTATTTTTGAAAAAAGATACTCAAGAAAGAATTGATAAAATTAATAAGGAGATAAGTGATGGCGGTTCACCAACAATGCAAAACAGTCGAACAACCTGGAAAGAAATAATCGATTATATTAAGGAAAAAGAAGATTTTAAAACACTTTTTTTTAAGGGTGCGAAAGGTAATAACATAAGAACTGAAAATGAAACTTATGCAAAATCTTTACTTTATGATCAATTTGCTAGAAGAATTCCAAGAGAGCGATCTCTTGAAAATCTTGGTTTAGTTAATATTGTTTATCCTGATCTGGAAAATATTGTTTTACCAGAAATAGCAAGCACTTTGCATATCACTACAGATGAATGGCAAAGTTTACTAAAAATTGCAGCTGACTATATCTTGAGGTATAAATTTCATTTTTTCTTTGACGATGGAATGTGGTCTTTTACCTCAAAATTTTATCGTTCACAATTAATTCACCCATCAAATTCTGATGCTGTAGGTGCAAAATGGGCACCGTATAACCCAAATTCAATTGTTCAATCACGATTAGTTCTGTTAATATGTGCAGGATTAGGTTGGTGTGATAAAGATGAAATAACAACAGAAAGAGAAGATCAACTTAATGAATTATTGGAAAAAATATGGCGTACACTCCAAGAAAAAATTCTTACTGCTGATAGTGGTGGATATAAATTAAATTTTCTAGAAAAAACACAATTTGAAATTGCGGGTCAAGAATTCCTTTGTCCTGTTACAAATCGTTTAGTAGATAAAGTTTTTAGAGGTTATTCTCCTTCAATTAAAGGAAGCCTTTCTCAGGAAAATGTAAAAAACTATAAAATAGACAATAACAAAAATTATCAATTTCCAATCTATTCGGATCCATACCACTTAAGTAAAGAAAATGAACTTATTAATAAAGATCAAGTAAATTCATGGCTGAAAGAAAACAGTCAAGAGGCTAGAAACAAAGGACTTTGGAATGACCTTCATGAACGTATATTTGATTTCGAAAAATTATATTTAGCTGGTGAGCATTCTGCTCAACAAAGCAAAAAAAGACTAAAGGAATTAGAACAACAATTTGAAACAGGTGAAATTAACATTCTTAGTTGTTCAACTACTATGGAAATGGGTGTCGATATTGGTGGAATTTCTGCAGTTGTAATGAGTAACGTTCCTCCTATGCCGGCAAACTATTTACAAAGAACAGGTCGAGCTGGTCGTAGAGCTGAAAACAAATCATTAGCACTCACTTTCTGTTCTCCAAACCCAATTGGATTAAGAACCATGAATAATCCAAAATGGGCATTAGAACATAAAATAGCACCTCCTATTTTAGCATTTGATAGTAAAACTATAATAACTAGACACGTAAATTCATTTATGTTTGGTGTTTTTATAAGGCAGCAAGACAACGAAAATAAAGGACTTAATATTAAAGAAAATATAGATAAATTTTTCTTTAATGGTAGCCCTACAATTGCAGAAAACTTTTTAAATTTTCTAGAAAATAAAGATGTTACAGAAAATGACAATCAACTAATTTATTTAGTAAAAGGAACTCCTTTAAGTAATTGTAGCCCCAAACAATTGAAAATAATAGTTACAGATAACTTTAAGAAAATAATTTTAGGAATTAAAAAACAGAAAGAAGGATATGAAAATAACTTAAAAGAATTAGCAAAAGATTTTGGAGATAATAGCACAGCATATAAAGCCGCTAATTATAGAAAAGGACAATTTTTACAAAAATTTGTTTTAGGCTATCTTTCTGAAGAAAACTTTTTACCAAATGCTGGTCTACCAACAGGAATTGTTGATTTCGAAAAATTAACGTTGTCTGATATAAATGCGAAAAATAAAGATAAACTGAAATCAAATCCTAGTTATCCTATTGCGAGAGCTCTTACTGAATTTGCTCCTGGAAATAATATTCTTATTGATGGTTTAAACTATAAATCTTCTGGAATAATTATGAAAAATAATTGGGGAAATACAGCAGAGCGTACTACTTTACAAGCTTGTAAAAATTGTGGTTATCAAAGAACAGTTGAATTTGGAAAGGTAAAAGGTAATTGTCCAAAATGCGATAATGCTGATTCCTTTATTGGAATAGATTTAGGAGATCACAAAGGAAATTATACCGAACTGGTAGAACCTGCAGGTTTTTCAATCGATCTTTACAGCACTCCTACAAGGGTGATATCAGAAAAAAGCAAACCTCAATATTTAGAACCTTTATTGTTAAATATTGAACCCTGGAAAGCAGAACAAAATAGTTACATTGATTTTAGATCTAACTCAGATGAAGATACCGAAATTCTTTTTTACAATACAGGAGATGGTGAAGGCTATAGCCTATGTTTAGATTGTGGTAAGGTAGAAACAACCAACGAAAAATTAAATGGGCATTCAAGATTAAGAGGTGGTAAAAACGGTGAAGGTGAACGTGCCTGCACTGCTACAAATATTCGAGATCATATAGTTTTAGGAAGTAAATTTAAAACAGATTTCACAGAAATAAGACTTAAAAAAGCAGACAACTCTTTTGTTAATGATAAAAAACTAGCTTATTCATTAGGTGTTATTATTACAAAAGCTTTAGCAGAACATTTAGCTATTGAAGAATCTGAATTAGGTTTTGGTATTAAAAAGTACAATAGTTATAGAACTATCTTCATTTATGATACTGCTAAAGGCGGTGCCGGGTATGCTTCACAATTTAGTATATATACTAAAGAAATACTTGAGCAAGCATTGGAAGTTTTAGATAATTGTGAATGCCAAAATGCATGTACGCGATGTTTGATAGATAGATCAACTCAATGGCATATCGAAAATCTAGATCGTTTGATTGCAATTGATTGGCTAAATTCTGCAATTTGTAATCAGTTACCAAATGAGCTTATATCTACAAACTATAATATCAATTCTATTTTCGGAACCTTAAATGATGAAATAAAAAGTTTGAATTACCACTATGGTATTAAAGAAATAAATATACATATTAATGACAAAATTTCTGATTGGGAAATAGATAATTTAGATTGGCTAGAAAACCTAAAAAGAGACAGAATCAAGCTCAATCTGATTATTGAAGAAGAAATAAACTATGCAAATAATCAAGAAAAATTATCAGTACATCTCCTTTCCCACAATTACAACTTAAAAAAAGGGAATAATGATAAAATTTTAGATTACCCTTTACATCTATCTCTAGTTCTGGAAAATAATAAAAAAATTGGATACATATCCAAATCAAATTACGGCAACTTAGATTCCGTTTGGATGAATAATTTTGAAGAGAAACAATATAGAATAGAAGACATAATTATACCAGACTATTCTTTGTTTATATTGCCAAATTTTAATTCAAGTAATTTATATGAATCCAAAATACAATCCATTACTAGAGGAACTCAAAGTAGCAATTTAGCTAAAATTGTCTTAGGAAATTTAGGCAATTCAAATGATTTTATTTCTAAGATTAAGGATAGAAACTTCCGTGTTTCATATTTTGATAAATTTAATCAATCAGAATTTTCAATGCGTTTAATGCTTCAATTTATTGATCAATTAAAAGATTTATGTTTTATAACTATTTCAGAACTCACTGTTCATCTAGAAAAAACAGGATTTAAAAATTTTAATTACCCTGAATTTATTGTTCATAATTACAAAGAATACGAAGATTACATATATGATTTGAACGAGTTATCTAGTAATTTTAATTTTAAAATTAACGTAACTGATGAAGTCAGATTACCGCATTATAGAATTTTTCAATTTACTTCAGATGATATATCCTTTACTATAAGAATAGATGGAGGTATCGCTCATGGATTGAAACCCTTAGAAAGATTAGCTTCTCAAGAGATGACTTTAGAAAATCAAGTTTTTGAAATCAGAAAAGATGTAACACATGATATAATATATAATATAAGTATTAATAATTAGTTAGCTAAACGCCCTTAATCTGAAAATTATTGAACAAGTAAATACCAGAGAATTAAACAATTGAATTTCTAATCATTCTGACACGAAAAACTCCGAAGCTTTTCAATGAATTGAATTGAAAAATTCAAAAATGAAATTAGAGAAAAAAAAGCTAATTTAGGCACTTCTTAGCTGTAGAATCGCTTCCTAAGATTAGTATGACTAGGTTTGCTGAAGAAATTGAGAGGCACTATAGCTGAGTAACAAAATGAATTTAATAAACAAATATGATTACAGGAGAATTAAAATCACAGGTAGATAAAATATGGGAGTCATTTTGGACTGGTGGTGTTTCAAACCCACTAACAGTAATTGAGCAATTTACCTATTTACTTTTTATACGCAGATTAGACGAAACACAATTGCTGGAAGAACGTAAAGCAGCAATGATAAAACAGCCTGTTAGCAATGTAATTTACACAGAAGAACAACATACATTACGATGGAGTTCATTCAAAAATAATGATCCTCAAACTATGTTTGATTTATTTACCAAACCAATGGTAGATGGCCTTTCTGTGTTTGAACACATGAAACAAGTAGGTACTGAAAATGGTGTTTTTGCAAAGTACATGTCTGGTGCTACCTTCATGATTCCCACTCCAAGAGTATTAGACCAAGTGGTGCAAATGGTTGACAAGATCAAGATGGAAGACCGTGATACCAAAGGAGATGTTTACGAATACTTGCTATCAAAAATTGCCTCTTCGGGAACTAACGGACAATTCCGTACACCAAGACATATTATCCGAATGATGGTGGACATGGTACAACCTACTAAAGAAGATACTATTTGTGATCCATCAGCAGGAACGGCAGGATTTTTAGTTACCGCCGGAGAATACCTACACCAAAATCATCCAGATTGGTTTCATGAAAAGGGATTTAGAGATCACTACAACAGTAAAATGTTTACAGGTGTAGAGTTTGATAATACGATGTTGCGTATTGGTGCCATGAATTTACAATTACACGGTATAGAAAACCCTACTTTAATTGGCAAAGATGCTTTAAGCGAAAGTAATGCTGATGTAAGAGACCAATTCTCATTGATACTAGCCAACCCTCCTTTTAAAGGAAGTTTGGATTATGATGGAGTAGAAAGTTCAATTCTAAAAGTGGTAAAATCTAAGAAAACCGAATTGCTGTTTTTAGGATTAATGTTACGTATGATGAAAACTGGCGGAAGATGTGCTGTAATTGTACCCGATGGTGTTTTATTTGGTTCATCAAATGCACACAAACAAATACGAAGCGAAATAGTACAAAATCACAAGCTGGATGCTGTAATTTCTATGCCAAATGGTGTTTTTAAACCTTACGCAGGAGTTAGTACTGCAGTATTGTTTTTTACCAAAACAGGAACTGGTGGCACTGATAAAGTTTGGTTCTATGATATGCTAGCTGATGGTTATACTTTAGATGATAAACGTAGTGAAACCAAAGAAAATGACATTCCTGATATTGTTTCAAGATACCTTAATTTAGATGCAGAAGCCGACAGAAAACGTACCGACAAAAGTTTCTTAGTACCCGTTACTGACATACAAGCTAATGATTGGGATTTGTCTATAAATAAATACAAGGAAGTGGTGTATGAAGAAATAACTTATGAAAAACCAATTGCTATTATACAAGACATCAAAAATCTTCAAGAAGAAAATAAAACAAAATTATTAATCTTAGAAGAGTTGTTGAAATGAGTAAATGGGAAAAAGTCTCTTTAAAGACAATAGTAAATAATTTAGATAATAAGAGAATTCCTTTAAATTCTTCCCAAAGGAAATTAAAAGAGTCAAAACCTTTATATCCTTATATTGGTGCAAATAATATAATGGGATATATTGATGAATATATTTTTGACGAAAAAATAATTTGCGTTGCAGAAGATGGAGGAAGTTGGGGTTTTAACCAACGCTGTGCTGTAATCTACAATGAAAAAGTATGGGTAAATAATCATGCACATGTATTAACAGCAAAGAAAAATTTAGTCTTAGAATATTTGATGTATTATTTAAATCATACAGATTTGAATTTATACATAAATGGAGCAACTAGAGGAAAGTTGACAAAATCATCATTAGAATCAATACAAATACCTCTACCCCCATTACCCCAACAACAAAAAATAGCCAACATACTCGATGCTGCAGATGAACTAAGACAAAACGACAAGAAACTTATTGCCAAATATGATGCTCTGACACAGGCTCTTTTCTTGGATATGTTTGGGGATCCTGTGAGTAATCCTAAGGGTTGGGAGAAAGAGGAATTTGGTAAACACATTACAGTTCTTACAGATTATCACGCAAATGGAAGTTATGAAACTCTCAACGAAAATGTGAAGTTAAAAAACACCGCTGATTATGCTTTGATGGTAAGAACAACAGACTTAGAGAAAAACAACTTTGATAAAGATGTAATTTCAATCTCAAAAGAAGCGTATAATTATTTAGAAAAAACAAAAGTTTTTGGTGGTGAGATGATCATAAATAAAATTGGAAGCGCAGGAAAAGTGTATATAATGCCCTATCTTAACAGACCAGTTTCTTTGGGTATGAATGCGTTTATGTTACGTTTTAAAAACACATTAGACAGCAATTTTATATACTTTCTCTTGAAAACAAAATATGGAGAACGTGAAATAAGTAAAAGAGTTAAAGGAGCTGTGACTAAAACTATAAGAAAAGACGCAATAAGAGAAATTCCAATTTTACTTCCTCCTCTTTCTCTACAAAATCAATTCTCAGAAAGAGCTGCTTTAATCGAAGAACAGAAATCTATTGCAAAAAATAATTTAGAAAAATCGGAAGCGTTGTTTAATAGTCTATTGCAAAAGGCATTTAAAGGAGAGTTTGTATGATGTTATTTATTGATTATTTCACTCCAGAAGAAAGACAAGGGAATCTATACATTCAATCTATCGGATCCCTAAAAAAATCAGATATTCATTATCGTGTAAATAATAAAGATGAATTTCTTGGTGTAATAAATGGAAGAGATTTAAACGGGATTACTCACATTACTATTCTTACTCACGGAGTTGACAAAATTGATTATATATGTAAGGATGGACAATTGATAAATGCAATCAGTTATTTAGAACTTGTAAATTCTCTAAATTCTACAATCAATGGAAGGAATATTAAATTGAATTTGACTGGTATTTGCGAAAGTTTAAAAGTAATCCCTTTTATTCAATTTTTGGATGAACGTTTTGCTGAAATATGGATATCTGAAGTAAAAACACCATACCTATTAGCACCTATACAAATGGTTTATCAAGGGTTTGATTATTTTATATATGATAAGGATGATGAAGATATTTTTTTCCAAAACATAAGTAATACAAATTAATCTTCTAATATGAGTAACTTTAAATTTCTTCAAGAAGAGTGGTTGTCACTTTATCAAAAATTAAAAACTGGAGAAGAACGGGTAAACACAGAACCTGTTTCTACTGCTACTTATTGCCGTTTAGCATTAGAGGAATGTATGCACCTTATCTATGATATAGAACATATCGAAAAACCTTTTAATACTGAACTGGTCAACTTAATGACTTCAGAAGAAATTAAAAACATTATTCCATTTCATCTAACTGAGGGATTACATATTGTTCGAAAAACGGGAAACAATGCCGTACATTTTGGACAACGCATTTCAAGTAAAGAAGCCAATATTAGTATTCGTTATACTTATGATTTCGTCAAGTGGTTTGCCTTAAACTACAGCAAAAATATTCCTGAGTTACCACAACATTTCGATGCCGGTTTTGTTCCTAAATTAGGCGAGAAACAAAGACAGTTAAAAGAAGTACAGCAAGAACAAGAAAAAGCCTTTTTATTACTTCAAGAGCAAATTGCCGCACTAGAAAAAGAGAAAGAAGAAATTCTTGCGAAAGCAGAAGAAAGTGAAGCCTCATTACTTGCCTTTAAAGAGCAAACTTATCAGGCAGTTGTAAAACTAAAAAAGCAAAAACAAGCCCGATTACAAACCCTTACTTCAGAATACAACGAATCCGAAACCAGACAACACTTAATTGATGTTTCGCTAAAGGAAGCCGGTTGGTTTGATTTAGGTATGGGAAGGGATTTAGAATTTCCTGTTTCTGGTATGCCCATAAGTGCTGACAATCCAAAAGGAAATGGTTTTGTAGATTATGTATTGTGGGATGATAACGGAAAACCTTTGGCGGTAATAGAAGCTAAACGTACCACAAAAGATATTGAAGTAGGAAAACACCAAGCTTTTTTATATGCCAATTGCATTGAAAAAACACATGGGCAAAGGCCTATCATTTTTTATACCAATGGTTATGAAACTAAGATTTGGGAAGATACTTTTTATAGTTCACCAAGGCGGATTTATGGTTTTTACACCAAAGAAGAATTGCAATGGTTGATTCAGAAACGAAACACCATCAAAGACATTCGTAAGGCTACTATCAATACAAATATTGTAAACAGACCGTATCAATTTTTAGCCATTCAAAATGTTGCAGAAGACTTTGTTGCCGAAAATAAAAATGGAGTTTGTGGTAACAAAAGAAGAGCGTTGTTGGTTATGGCTACTGGTAGTGGTAAAACCAGAACTATCGCTGCAATGGTTGATGTGTTGTTTAAAAACAATTGGGTAAAACGAGTATTATTCTTAGCCGATAGAAATGCTTTAGTACGACAAGCAAAGAAAAGTTTTGGTGAACATTTGCCAGACTTAACTTCAATAGATTTAACAGAGGAAAAAGAAAACGACACTACACGATTAGTGTTTAGTACCTATCCTACGATGATGCATAAAATTGACAACATCCGAAATGCACAAGAACGTTTCTATGGTGTTGGACATTTTGATTTAATCATAGTAGATGAAGCGCACCGTTCTATTTACAACAGGTACAAAGCTATTTTTGATTATTTTGATGCCTCAATAATTGGATTGACAGCAACCCCAAAAGATGGTATTGACCACAATACGTTTGAACTTTTCGGTTGTAGTAATGAAGACCCTACTTTCTTGTATGAGCTTCATGAAGCAGTTCCTACTTATCTAAGTCCCTATAAAAATATAGACATCTCTACTAAGTTTATTAGAGAAGGTATTAAGTATAATGAACTTTCTGACACAGATAAAACCAAATACGAAGAGACTTTTGCAGACAAAACTACTGGCATTTTTCCCGAGGAAATAAGAGCTAATGAGATGAACAAAAGGCTATTTAACAAAGACACTGTTTTCAAGGTTTTAGACACTCTAATGGAGCAAGGTTTGAAAATTGAAGGTGGCGATAAACTAGGTAGGACTTTGATTTTTGCTGTAAACCAAACCCATGCTAAATTCATTGTTGATTGCTTTTTAGAACGATATCCTGAACAACCTTCTGGTTTTATTTCTATGATTCATAACGAAGTGTCGCATGCACAAAGTTTAATTGACCTTTTTTGTGACCACTATATAGAAAATAATCCGCAGATAGTAGTATCAGTAGATATGATGGATACTGGTATCGATGCACCAAGAGTATTGAATTTAGTTTTTTTTAAAGTAGTACGTTCTTATGCCAAATTTTGGCAAATGATTGGTAGAGGCACTCGTTTGTGTCCTGATGTTTATGGCCCAAATATGCCAAAAGATCATTTCTTAATTTTTGATGTCTGTAAAAACTTTGAGTTTTTTGATATCGAAAAGAAAGGAAATGAAAACAAAATAGCCAAGCCTATAACCCAACAAATATTTGAAGACCGATTGCATCTAAGTAGGTTATTAATTGAGACTGGCGAACCTGATGATATAGAATTAGCCAACAACTTACGAGATATTTTACATTATGCTATTCTAAACTTAGATAAAAACAGATTTCAAGTAAGTATGCAGTCACGACATGTTTCTGAATTTGCTGAAAGAAGTCGTTGGTCTAATCTTGACTCTAGTGATGTACATATTATTGAAGAGTTCTTGTCTGATTTACCTGCACCAGAAAGCATCAATGAATCAACACGAAGATTTGATTTGATGATGCTAAAGCTTCAAATAGCAACGTTAATGACCAACAACTACAAGATAAAATACCAAGAATCACTGATTGAAATATCTGAGGGATTAAGCAAAAAATATAGTATTCCAGCAGTTTTAAGAGCTAAGGGATTAATAGAAGATATAAAGAGAGCTGACTTTTTTAAAGCCATTTCCCAAAAGAAATTAAATGACGTACGCGAAGAATTGCGCGAGTTGATGCGTTATTTAGACAAAACAAATAAAGAATTTTTTTATTCAGACCTACAGGATGAACATATAATTACTTTTGTTAATGAACCACAAATGGCTTCAAGTTATGGCAATGCTTACAGAAGAAGGGTTGAAAGTTTTATAAGAGAAAACAAACATAATATTACCATATCTAAACTATCTTCAAACCAACCTATTACTTCTCAAGAACTTGCCTTATTGCAAGAAATTTTGTTTGATGGTACGGAGAGAGGTACTTATTTAGACTTTACAAAAGAATATGGAACTGAGCCTCTGGGGAAATTTATCCGTAGTATAATTGGACTAGATATTAAAGCAGTACAGGATGCATTTTCAGAGTTCCTGCAAGCTGGAAACCTTAGAGCCGACCAAATGATTTTTATACAAAATATAATAACGCATTTAACGAAAAATGGCACAATTGAACCAAGTATGCTTTTCGAGTCACCTTTTACTGACATTAACGACGGCGGTGTATTAGGTGTTTTCGAAGATAGTGATGCGTATAAAGTGATAAGTATTATTGAAAAGATAAACGAAAATGCTTCAATAGCTTAAATCTTGAATTAAGTATGATAAAACAATTCAAAGCTGGATATATAGTAGATGCGATAAGTAACTTAATTACTGAGAATTTCAAACCATTTAACTATTTCAATGAAAATGGAAATGAAGACATCAATAAAGTAAAGGGATTACTAAATAACCTTAGTGCTTTTGATGTTCAGTTTCCATATAAACATACTATAGATCACAATAATATTCATCCAGTTCTGGCTACAATAAATAATATCATCACAAGGGGTTTACCAACTAAAGCTCCAATTATTGTAGAAGAAAAATTTGTCGAAATTGGATTAATAAAGAAAAATAGCAACGAATTCAGCTTAGATTATCCAACATCACTTAAGGAATTAAGTTTTGAAACAGTTTTTGAACTATTACATATTATTGAACCTAATTTAGAATTTAATAATGAAAATTATATTGGAGAGTTAGGAAGTAAATTGGAGCGTAAATTTTTAGGAAACCATCAATTTATTAAACAACTTTTCCAAACCCAAAGAGATTTTGCCAGTATAAATTCAGAAATGATTGGAGGAAAAACGGTTGATTTTAGTTTTACATCACCATACTTATATTGGAATAATAATAAAAACAGAACCGAGTATAGAACTAGAATTTTTGAAATAGATGGCCCCCACCATTTGTTAGATGAATATATATACTACGACACAAATCGAGATCTAGCATCAAAAGAAGTTGATGTGGAAACATTTAGATTCAATCAAAATGACATCAATGCAAATTCAATTCCATATGAAAAATTGTTTTCCGAAGATTTATATAAAATTTTTGAAAAGAACTTCCGTCGAAAACATCATGAATTTTTAGAGGCATACAGTTTGATTTTCATTCCTTTTGCTGTAGCAAGAATTCAAAAGATACTGCTTGAACATTTAATTGCTAGTCCAGATTTATTTAAAAAAGAATCTATTCAAATAGCTGTCATTGAAAGAGATTTACCTTGTGGTGCGTTAGCAATAAAAAGTTTAGAAGAAATTTTCTTGAACCTGAATATTTTATTAGAGGAAAAAGACAAATTGCACCTACCAAAATTAGAATTAAGTATTTTTGAAAATGACAAATGGGTAATTAATCAAAAGTTACATTGTAATATCAAACCAAAAAATGAAACGTTCTTTGGTTCAAATGATTTCGATATTATAATAGATCACTCCATCCTTCGACGTTCTAAGATATATAAAGAAAAAGAATATTCTATTCGCGATGCGATAGAGATTCGGTCATCTCATTATTTTAACAATAATATTGAAAGCAATAAAAAAGTATATTGTTCTACTTTACTTCATTACAATGAATTAGTAAATAAAAAAAGCGATGGTTCCTATATTAACATCAAAAAATATGAAGACAACATTAATTACTTCATTCAGAATATTTTCAGAAAATCAAGTTTTAGACCAGGACAATTACCAATAATTTCAAGATCACTACAACAAAAACCAGTTATTGGATTATTACCTACTGGAGGTGGTAAATCATTAACTTATCAATTGCCAGTCTTTTTACAACCGGGTTTATGTCTTATAGTCGATCCCATTAAATCTTTAATGGAAGATCAAGTTAGAGTTTTAAGTAATAATTGGATTGACTGTTGCGACTATATAAATTCTAATTTAAAAAGAGAGCAAAAACAAAGCAAGTTAATCGATCTAAAGTTTGGACAAACCCAATTTTTATTTGTATCCCCTGAAAGATTTGTGATGGAAGATTTTAGAAGTATTATAAATACTATTGACAATACTAGATACAAATTAGCTTTTTCCTTTTGCGTCGTTGATGAAGTTCATTGTTTATCAGAATGGGGGCATGACTTCCGGTCTACCTATTTAATGTTAGGTAAAAATGCTCAAAAATTCATTAAAACCAGAAATGGCAAAGTTACCCTAGTTGGATTAACAGCAACCGCCTCATATGACGTACTAGCTGATATTGAAAGGGAGTTAAATATTAACCATGATGATGATGATGCAGCAAATGCTGTAATTTCAATTGACAACACAATTAGAAAAGAACTCTTTTTCGATTTTATAGAATGCAATGCAGAAATCAGTGATCATATCATAACTGATAGAGATATTAAAAATAGCATTGGAAGCATAAAAAGAGATAGGTTAAATGAGTATATAAAAAATAGCGTAAAAAAATTAAAAGCTGTTGATGTTGATGTTATTGAAAATTCTCTTGAACAACATTATCAAGAATTTGAAATGGACGATTTTGATGAGAAAGAGAAGAATAGAATTATTAGAATTGAATCAGAATTTATAAATAGTATCCCAAAAAATTTATCATTTGATACCACAACTTCTATAATATTTTGTCCTCATACCCAAGGAATTTTGGGAGTTACCGGTCGTGTACATGATGGTAAAAAATCTAGTGAAATATTTGAAAACTTGATAATAAGTGATTCTCAAAAGTCTTATTTCATAGGTAATGATGAAGATGGTCGACTAAGCGAGGAAATTCATAAACATTTCAATAATTTTTTAGATGGTAAAACCAATTATATGGTTTGCACAAAAGCTTTTGGAATGGGAATCGATAAAGAAGATGTAAGAGCAGTATATCATATTAACTACTCTTCATCACCTGAAAGTTACATTCAAGAGGCAGGAAGAGCAGGAAGAGATAAGAAAAAATCTTTATGTGTGAATTTGATTAATACTGAAGAATTTTATTTTTTAAACCCCAACTATATTAAACATTTTAAAAAAGAAGCTAGAATAAGATTAAGACATCTTATTGAAGCATTCGATGGTGAGAAGTTCACATTAATACGAAATTCAAATAAAGAAACATTAACAAATGATATCAAGTTGATTGTCCCTAATCTAAGTGAAAATTTTAAGAAGATTAGTGATGATGAGGAAGTGATAGAAAATACAATATTAACTTATAATTTGGATGAAAGCATTCATGATTTCTTTCACAAGAATAGTTTTAAAGGAATAGAAACCGAATTGTATCAATTAGAACGTTTTTTTACTAGAAAAGAATTAATTAATAAAACTGTATTTAAGCAAATTACAGATATTTATAATCTCGAAAATGATAAAGAAGTAAAATTTTATTTAACCCCTGATGGCCTATATCAAGGGAGCATTTGGCTAAGAAATGAAGATAATATTGTTTTTGGCAAAATTATTAGAACTAATGGCGTTGGTAATCTGTCAGTTGACTTTAATTTTGGAGTATCTGGTGGGCTCATGAACATTCCACTAACAAATGATATTTTTGAGTTTATTAAAAGTAGATGGAAAACAAATAGTCCGGATAAAACACTTTACGAGTATTTAAGTACTCCAGTAGAAAACGTAATTAATAGTGGGTTATCATTAAAAGATTTTTTTGACCTAAAAAGTAATAATTTAAAATTTATTATACCATTAGATTTGACTAAAGATAGCTTGTCTGACAAAATTATTATAGATTTCAATTTAGTAACTGCCCAAAACATTCATAATGTTGAAATCTATTTGGAAGCCTTAGAAAAACAATCAACTGATTTTACAGATTATATTCAAAGAATAGAAGAATCTTGGAATATTGAAATTTTAACTTCTGAGAAGTATTCTCAAAACAAGAAACAGTATAAAGAATTATATTATTCAAATATTAACCGACAAGATATTTTACGTATAATTTATCGCTTATATAGCATTGAATTTATCTCAGACTATACTATCGATTATAATAAAGGACTAGTTACGATCAGCATAAATAAAAAGGATAAAGACTTCTATATAAACGCCACTGAAAGTCATTTATTAAAATACCTGTCAAAAGAAAAAACACACTTAAAGATTGAAGAATTAAAAAAAATTTGCATTGATCTAGATATTTTTAATACAATTAAAAAATCGGTCAAAGCAATTTTAGAATTCACTTATTCAGATATTGTTAAGAAAAGGAAAAGAGCAATTGAAGACATCAAAGAATTTATTACAGAAAGTATAGATCAGAATAATGAAACTGGATTAAAATTCATAAATTCAAAATACAATAGTCATTTCAAACAGCTTATGTATTACTACTTCAATGCAAAATATGCAAAAAGTGAATTTATTGAAGATGGCAATCCCCGTTCATTAATTGACGATTTTAAAAATAGTGAAATTGATGATTGGCAAGTATTTGAAAAATATGCTACCATACTAAATGATAAAGCATCATTCATTAATGAATGCAAAATGATGCGTGGTTCATGTAAAAGAATTTGGCGTTCAATTGCAGATGAAGAAACCAAAGACGAATATGTTTTAAAATTACTTTACTCATATGCTAGTTTCGGGTTAAATAATCCATATTATTTTGAAGAAGCAGAAAGATATTTTATGGAAGGATTTGAAAATTTATATTACAAATGCAACAACTATAAAGATTTTGAAAATAAACTATATCACTTTGAACAAATTTTATCAAAAGAAGTAAAGTTTGTAAGTTCAAAAGAATTTATAAAAAGAGCAAAACACAGATTGATGCTTAGAATTAACACGAAATTTGTAGAGGAAATTAATAATAGCTTAAAGGATTTATAACATGAATAATATAGACCAAATTTTATCTGATAATTACGAGCAATTAGACAAATTAAAATCAGAATTAAAGCAAATAGAAAATTTAAAGGATAGAATTCAGGAGTTAAAAGATAGTAATGAAAAATTACCCGAAGAGTTTAAAAAACGGTTTCAATTAATAATTGAACATGCCACCGAGTATAATAAAAACCTTGGAGATTCTGTAAAATTATTCATTGATGGAAACAATGATTTATTGGTTAAACATATAAATCACATAGAAAAGAATGTTTCACAGTTTCAAAAAGTTAATGATGATTTTAAAAATGAAATTACACGCTTATCTAAAATTGATATAGAAGAACATTTCAACAAACATCAAAGCAAACTTTCAGAAGTATTTATTTCTGTAAATGGAATCAATAGCATTTTAACTTCTGTATCGCAAAACTTCAATAAGATTATTCAAAACTTTGGAGATATTGAACATACACTGGCTAAAAATCAAAAAGAGATTACTAAAAATTTTGATTCACTAACGGAAAGTCAAGAACAAAACGCTAAAGAACTATTGTCTAAAATAAATGAATCAGATACAAAATTATTATCAATTATTTTGGCAACCGAATCACTAAGAAAAGAAGTTGCCCTGAATAAAAAACTAAATTTCATTATCATCGCTTTAGTTATAGTCACAGTTATATTTATTTCACTGTCTAAGTAATAAATCAAATATGACTCTTAAAAAATAAACACTAAAAAATTATTTGGGATAATTGTAGCTAATCAAAATCTGCAATTTCTAAATTTAAATCTAAAGCATTTTTTAAGCGCCCTTTGATTTTTTCTTTGAGATGATCTGGAGCTATAACTTTAACGCAGTCACCATAAGACAATATTAAACGCTCAAGCTCATAATTTATAATTAGTTTAATTTTTAACTCCAATTTATCCCCTAACCATCTATTTTTTTGAGTTTCATGAATCGGTTTATTCTCCATATATTTACCAGTTAATTCATCAAATTGCAAAATTATTTCTTCTTCAATAGCGCCGTCACTTTTAGAAACACCTATCATGTCAGAAAAATAATCTGACCAATTTATAATACTTTTAGTAAATAAAACATTACTTGCATTTATAGAAATTATCCTGTCAATTGCTAAATTACAATTTTGCCTTCCACTTTGTTGATGCAATCCAAAGATAAACCAACGGCTATTGTATTGTTTAAGATAATGTGGATGAAAAATAAAGCTATAAGATTCAGTGCTTTTAAAATCCTTATACGTAACTTCAAGTGTAGTCTTATTTTGCACTGCATCGTATAATTCTCTAAAGAATTGCAGTCCTTTTAAATCCTGATTATTTTCAAAGCTTACGAACGGTTCTTCAGAGCTTGCAAATTTTAAATCAGACTTCAATTTTACAAGAATTTCCTGAATGCCATTAAATTGAGGCATTCCTTCAAATTGAGATAATGTTTTTAAAGCCGATTGAAACTCGTTTATCTCTACATCATTTAAAGGCGCATTATTAATTGAAAAGTTTAAATCACTATAGCGATAAATTTTCTTTTTGCCGTCATATTCCTCTTGCAACTCTATATTCCAACCTTTTTCACTTTTCATAAATGCAATGTCTTGCTGAAGCTGTCTTTTCTGTATGCAGTGACTGCTATCTCCATACAACTCAATGATATCATCATTTACTTTATCAAGAAGACTATCGATATTATATTTTTTAAATCTGTTTTTAAAACAAATATCTAGAATTTTATATCGCGTCAATGGAGTTTTAGTAATAGCCATAAATAATTAAAATAGTGTTTTTTATTTTCTGAAAGATCTACGTACTAAATCTGCATAGTTAGAACCGAGATTTGTACCTAGATAATAAAATATATAAAAATGTCGAGAGAACACGTAACACATGGGGACATCTTACAATTTGCTAAAGATAAGGTAAATTTACCTAAGGAAATTGCTGATGAGTACAGAGCTCAAGCTCAAAGAGTAAGGGAAAAAGTTGTAGGTTATTTAGGTGATAATCCAAATTTTTCTTTAAAAAAGATTCTTTTATCGGGAAGTTTAGCAAAAGGCACCGCTTTAAAGAATCTTAATGATATTGATATGGCCTGCTATATTAGTGGTTCGGAAGCACCCAAAGATATAGCCGAACTTATTTCTTATTTGGCAGAAAAACTAAGGAAGGCTTTTCCTAACTTAGATCCAAATCAAGTTCAACCTAAAACGTATTGTGTTACTATTTCGTTTAAAGGCAGCGGATTAGACGTAGACATCGTACCAATTCTTTACTATGGAGATCCTGATTGGTATGGTTGTTTAGTTAGCCAAGAGGATGGCTCTTTATTAGAAACCTGTATTCCAAGACACTTGGAATTTATTAGAACGAGAAAGCAAAAACAGGATAAACATTTTGCTCAAGTTATAAGACTGGCTAAATATTGGGTTAAGAATATGAAAGTTGAGAAAGCAAACTTCCGATTCAAATCTTTTATGGTAGAGTTGGTAATGTCAAAACTTCTTGATCAAGGGAAATCTTTCTCTGATTATCCTGAAGCTTTACAAAACTTTTTTACTTACCTAGCTACTAGCGATCTTCGAGAGCTTATTGTATTTAACGACTATTATTCATCTTCTTCTATTCCGCAATATACAAGTCCCGTCAAAATTATAGATCCTGTGAATTCAGCAAATAATGCAGCAAGACTTTATACTAATGAACAAGCAGATTCGATAGTTGAAGCCGCTATTGATGCAGGAGATGCAATTGATGCAGCATTATCAGCAACTACTAAAGAGAAAACAGTTTATTATTGGCAAAAAGTTTTTGGCCATTCATTCCAAATATAAATTTATGAGCACTAGTTATACTAATTCCGAAACACAGACTTTTACAGTAACCCATGCTAAATACTTAGCCTCTAAAGTGTCAACAGATTTAAAGAGAATACAACGTTTTTATGGTTCGCCATCTGACTTAGACATAAGTTCTTATGAAAAAGAATTGACAGAATTTTTAAAAAATGGTTACCTATCCGAAATCAGCTATGGTTTCAAACGTGGTGATAATTGGATTGAACCTACCATTAAATATACAGCAAAAGATCTGGCAGGAATGTCTTCAGCAGATGATGATCCCGGGCAAATACGCCCTAATGCCAATATAAGTGGGGCAACATTTTATTCTTATCTTATAACCAACTCTAAATATTCCAATTTAGCAATTGCAGATAGAGAATCATTTGATAAAACGCTTCCTTTTCTTCGAGGCGGAGCTCCAACACCAGGCACTAATGGATATATGAGTTCTGACAAAACATATTCTTCAGGTGGAAAATCCCTTGATCGTTCAACGTTAAAAAATTACTAATGGAAAATATAAAACCCTCTTTTTCTGAATTATTTGAATCCACTATTTCTTATCCGGATTCCGAAATGCAGATGCGCTTTGATTTATTAATAGGTCTTGATGAGACAAAAGAAAAGATAAAAAAAATATTAAGTCTTCTTATTAATCCTAATGGAGTAAAAGAATGGATAAGTGTACACCATTCGGGTGCTAGTCAAATTTTGAATTTCGTTAATCGTCGTCCCCCACTCATAATACTTGCTGGAGATGTCGGATCTGGTAAATCAGAATTGGCTTACACCATAGGTGATGCTGTCGCAAGACAGGAAAAGTTAGATATTGAATTATTTCCTTTGAGTTTATCTAGCAGAGGCCAAGGTCGTGTAGGTCAGATGACACAGCTTGTTTCATCAGCTTTTGAATACACTCTTGAAAGAGCCAAGAAATTGAAGAATGAAACTGGTAAATCAAAAGGAGCTGTAATTCTACTGGTCGATGAAGCTGATGCACTTGCGCAGTCAAGGGAAAATGACCAAATGCATCATGAGGATAAAGCAGGAGTAAACGCTTTTATTCGCGGTATTGACAGCTTAGGTAATGGAAAATTTCCCGCAGCTGTAATCATGTGTACAAATCGACCTAATTCACTTGACCCGGCCATTAGACGAAGAGCTGCTGAAATTATTTATTTTCAAAGACCAAATGAAGATTCGCGTACTCAAGTTTTGAATACTCCATTAAAAGAGCTAGGATTTACAAGTGAAGAGATACAACAGATAGTTGATTTGACTGGACCTCGAGAAGGGAGAAAATTTGGTTACACATTTTCTGATATTGTACAACGTCTTTTACCAGCAATTGTGCTAGATGCTTATCCAAACCATCCAGTTACAGCTAAGCGATCAATCGATATTACGAAAACTATTATACCAACATCACCTTTTAAAGAAATATAATTATGGCAAATTGGTCCTTAGAAGTATTACTTCAGAGCTTACACGATGATATTCATCAACAGTTAGAAATTGCACGTAAATCATTTAATCATCCAGGAAGCAAAGGAGATGTAAGCGAAACAATATGGTTGGAGCTACTTCAAAAATATTTGCCCGAGCGTTATCGTGCTGAAAAAGCACATGTTGTTGACAGTAAAGGGAATTTTAGTCAACAGATAGATATTGTCATATTCGACAGGCAATATTCGCCTTTCATATTTAATTTCAAAGATGAATATATAATCCCTGCAGAAAGTGTATATGCAGTGTTTGAGGCAAAACAATCTATAAATGCTACATATGTTAACTATGCACATGAAAAAATTGAAAGCGTGAGAAAGTTGTATCGAACAAGTCTTCCAATACCTCATGCGGGTGGAACTTTTCCTGCTAAAGCACCTATTAAAATAATAGGGGGCATACTTACATTCGAAAGTGATTGGACACCAGGAATGGGAGAATCTTTAATGACATTACTAAAAAAAGAAGAAGGTGTTTTAGATATGGGTTGTATTGCATCTCATGGATATTTTAATTATATAGCAGAAAATAAAGAATATAAATTTATACAAGGTGGCAAGCCAGCCACAGCATTTCTATTTAAATTAATTTCACAACTTCAATTTAGTGGGACTGTTCCAATGATTGATGTTCTTGAGTATTCGAAATGGTTATGCAACTAATTTTTAAGCAATTACAAAAGAAATAACAAATTCAGTTTTTTAGATCATTCAATTGTTCTCTTTCTCTTATTAGAAAAGAAAATCCTGAGAACAATTCTTGCCTGCAATTTTATAAAAATCATCTATAAAATTCTTAGATAATTGAATGTTTCCCGCTACTAAAGACAAAGCTTCAGAGAAATCTAAAGCTTTTTTTTTAATCGATATTCGTCAGGCTTATATACGCCGCGGCATACCCACATTCGAGTGCTGTTCCCGCAAATAGGAAAAGCTGTTAACTAAACAGATGATTTATTTTCAAGATTTTCTGTAGACATGATTTAACTATTCTGTTTCTGATAAGCAACCGAACAGAACTCTACCCCTATCCTGCAACTCTCACTTGATTATAAGAAATCAAACGACGATAGATAATTCTCCCATTCAAATAAACTAATCACACCAGCCAGGCTCCCCCTCACCGGCCAAAATGAAAATAAAACAATCTAAAAAAAATAAAGACAGTCTAAAACTAACTAACTAACTAACTAACTAACTAACTAACTAAGAAAAACAGAATCAGTCTTTTTTTTTAGATCATTTTAAATATAGACCGCATGACAAAGTGCGAAAATATATTTTGTAGTAAAAATTATGTTATATATTTGTTTTTAGTATTCATCCCTAATGCCTCTTTTGATTTAGAAGAGAGAAACTATTTGGTGATATGCCAATAGGTCGCAGCAATATTAGGCGGGCATTCCATACATTTTACAAATCATTTTCTGATCAGATTTCTTTTGCGTTTTTTGAGAAGAATTTCACAGCAAACTAAAACTATAATAATATGCCAGATCAGTTACAAAGCATTTCTTTACTAGAAGAAAACAGCAATATCGTATTAAAATTAGATTCTATTCAGGAAACAGTCCTAAATAAAAACTGGACAAAAGTAGGAATAGGTTCAAATGGCTGGGATAAGGCTTTTTCCAGCTTTACAAGCGTTCTCGAAAACATAGACAAGCAGCCGTTGCTTACAGGAGGCCTATATAAAGCAACTGGAAATGTAAAACAGTACATGAGCTATAAAGATGGCACAACAGCATCTATTGAGATGAAAAACGGCAAAATTCTTAAGCATGCCGGTTTTGAAAAAATAGGCGGCTCTATGATTTTTGCCGGCATGATGGGAGTTCAGATTGTAGCGGCGCTTCTGCAAAACTGCTTTGACAGTACAGATGATAAACTGAACAATATTATGGAGAAACTTGATTTCCTGAGAGATTTGGAGATCCAGAAAGAAAAAAGCAAAATTCAAAGCGCACAGCATATTTTGAAAGATTTAATAAACGCAAAATCTTCTACTGCTGAAGATTTCAACACCATACAACGTATCGTTGAAGATATGTATCAGGTAAGAGATATATTTTTTAAAACCTGCATCAAAGAAGCTGAAAATCTAAAATCTAAAATCGAAGATACAACGGATATCACCTATCACCTTATGGCAAAAACAGTCCGCCAAAAAGTGGAAGACAGCCAGCTTATGGAATATCTGGCCATAACAGTTCAGGCTGATGAACTCTATCATATGGCAAAGATGACCGATCTGTATATGAATCTAAGGTATCAAAATCCTGATATCAATAGAATAAATAAAACAAAAGAGAAAATAAATATTTTACTGAACTCAGATTTTAACGAATTTCAGGAAAAGATTTTTAATCTTTATAATCCCGTAAAGAGTATCACTCTCAATAAAATTGGACATTATCTTAATAAAACCAACGGCATATTGGGAGTATACCAAAGTACAATTAAAGAGGCACAGGAAAAATTAGGTGAAAAATTCACCGGTTTTGAAAAATACAGAAATCAATCTAAAGAATCCACGAAGGAAAAATACCTTTCATTATCGCAATCATTTCAGCAGCCACAGGAGTTCTTAATTGATAACCGAACGGGGCAACCTGCCCTGTATATGAAAAATAATTAGACAGATCTATTTTCCTGCTTTTTAATCAATAATCCCACAAGAATCAATATTTTACAAGTTAATCCATTACACATAACTATGCTACTATCATTTAAAAGTAACCCAAAACTAAAAGAACAAATATTAGCTTCCACACATGATTGGCTTAATAGGCAAAAAATACCCAAATCCCCAGAGGAAATGGCACAAAAGATATTCAGTGTGAACAGGACCTTCACTGTATCGGAATGTCTTCTGGAAGATTATGAAAATTTCCCAAGTAATTTAGGTTTACCAAATTGGCTGGGAAATCTGCTATTTACTATCCATCACCATAACTCAAAAGATTTTAGCCTTTACAAAGAAAACTATGAAGAGCAGTTTTATCCTGCTTTTCTGCAAGCATGCAACGTAGGTGTCGACTACTCCGTAATGTTTCATAAATGGGAACTGATGATTTTAACCGATATGATTCCCAGAAAAGAAAGAAATGAAAAATATTTTCATGATTTAATCCAGCTGCATAAAAATGCTGTTGACGGTAATGATTTGGAAAGCAATAAATGGAATGAATTACAAGATGAAATAGAGAATCTTCAACAAAACATAGAACCGCGCACTACAATGTGGAACTCAGGCAGGACAGCTTATTTATCAATAGAGAACCACATAAACAAAGAGGATCCATATACGACGTCTTCAGAAGCGCTGGTTGATGCTTTAGTTACGGAATGGAAAGATACAAATGGAAATCTTGACAGTAACTCAGAACAACAATTTAGAAAAGAAACCTGGTTAGAATTAATGAAAAAATTGGTGACAATGCTTAATGAATGGAAATAAATAAGCTCTGCATCATTCAATCCTGCATCCCTGTTCTTACGGAATGATTTGTAACATTCTACATTAACAAAAAATAGTGAAATATGATTAAATATGAAGACCATAAGCGCAATCACGTAATAATTCCAGGACGTGAAGAAGTGCTTGACAAATTTCTAAAAAGCAGCTATAAAGGAATGAGCCATAAAACAAAAAACGGCCACAGTTCTAATAGTGAAGATGCGATTACCTGGTCTTGCTTTGATATTATTTCCCAACTTTCAGAAGCTAAAAAAGCCATTGCACTAGATGAACTGATTGAACATTCCTTTTGCGATAAAGATATGGCCAAAAAGGAGTTTTCATTTTCTGACGAAAAAAATATTCAGATTGAAGTAGGCAAAACTTACAAAGGGTTAATCATAAAAGAACAGACTGAACTCGACGCATGTATTGAAACCTCAACCAAGGTTATTTTTATTGAAGCCAAATTGTACAGTTCAATTTCTTTAAGCAACGGTGATTCCGAATCTTATGATCAAATCGCTAAAAAACTTAGAGTTGGTAGAGACTACTCAGCAAAAGAAAACAAAGAGTTCTTTTTCATCTTTCTTGACATTGCTCCCAGAAATAAAATCTATTCTTTTTCAGATGAGAAAAAGAGCATGGAAAATGCAAAGAAACTATCGCCAAAAAAATGGAAAAGCGTATGGTGGTTTAACAGATACAAAAGGACTCCACATGCCATGAAAGAAATTTTAGATAATATAGCTTCCCTTCAAACTTTAAACAGTGTTGCTGAAAATATGGGATGGCTTACCTGGACTGATCTATTCAAGATCACAATGAGAAGTTTAGTCTGACAGAAAAGCTTCAGATCCCTGTAAAGCTTTTATTCCCCGCTCTCAACTATTTATTAAAATCAAAATCCAAAAAGCAAGTAATCATTTTTACCAGATTTTCGACTATTCTTCTCAATAAATATGATTATCAAAAATAAGCCAACGACCAAAATCATCATCTCCATCACCGGCCAAAACAAAAACAAAAATAAAAACAATCTAACTAACTAACTAACTAACTAACCAAGAAAGAAAGAAACAAACAAACAAACAAACAAACAAACAAACAAACAAACAAACAAACAAACAAAGAACCATACCACGTCAGCCGGATTAATGAATATTGATTTTTTTATATATGAAAGGTTGCTAAATCCAAATAATGCCTTAATTTAGTTCCAAACATGCTTACATACAAATCCACTGCTATTAACCAAAACCGTAACGAAAATGAACCATTTCATACCATGAACCTAAAAATCAAATTCAGTCTAACCCTACTTCTGTCTGTAGTCCTGGCAGGCTGCAACAATTCAAATAAAGAAAAAGAACTGGAACTTAAGGAGAAAGAACTGCTGCTGAAAGAGAAAGAACTTTCTCTTAAAGAAATGCAGGCAGACAGGCCAAAAATAACAACAAATGATGCCGTTAGGCTTGCAGAGAAGCAGTTCAGAAAATATCTGCCTAAAATCTTAACCTCCCACGATGCGGAACTTGATCTTCAGCAGTCCTACACAGGGGACTTTACCGGTGACGGCATTGAAGATGTTGCCGTTTATTTCAGCCTGGTTCCTAAGGACGGTGGAAACGCTATTGTTGGACAAGGTCTGACACTTTACCAAAACAGCGGCTATGATGTTAAGGTTATAGCAGGATATGAGCCTGAAACTTTGTTTCAATTTGATAAAATCACCAACGGTCATATTCATGTTGAACTATTAGAGTACGCAGAAAATGACGGCCATTGCTGTCCGTCAATACGAACACCTCATATGCTGACTATTTCGGGAAGCAATGTTTACTGATTACATCTCTTAATTAAGCCTATTTTCGGATGCCACCCGAGCGAAGCGAACAGACGAAGTAAATCAACCAAATACAAAACCAAATTTCCATTAAACCTATTGCCCAAATCCGTTGTAGTAGCTGTTACCAGCCGGGCTTTTTGTTGCAGTTATTTCATCTCAGTTTTATTCCCTGTGTTTCAAGTTGGTTTGCTCCCGATAAAACTCCAAAACTTCCGATTTTTCCTGTCGCAAGTTTGTTATGGATCTGATATTTTAATTTTCTCGAAGTTACTTGGATTTCCTTCCAATCCCAGGAACTAACAAGGCCACTTGACTTATTGGTATCTTCCCATATTAATGCTCTCTTTTCGCTGGAATGTCCGATGTGCGAATGTCTAAGCTCTTTGTTTTTTAGTCCGCCAAAATACAATTGAATAAGTCCCCAGCCATCAGTCGCATAACGAAACGTATGTCCGTTACAACGTTTTGGATCAAGTTCAACTTTTCTAAAAATTGGTTCGCCTCCATGTCGTGGCGTCCAGAGTTGAAATGTCGTTCCGAATTGGTCTATTTCAAGATCAAACTTTGATGATATTGCTGCAACAGTTTTGTATTGACAGATCTCTTGTCCATAAGGTGAGCCCAGGTCATAAACCTGCAGATCAGTATCCTTGAAAATAAAATCAAGAACTTTTAATTTGTCTGCCTTGTCTGCGAAAAAATCGTAGTTCATTATTATCTGTTGTCTTTCTTTTTATCTTTAGCCTTGCCGGTAACGTTCCGGCGCTTGGCGAGGTTGGGGATTAAAGATGCGGGATTTTCCGGTCGAACACAATTTTACCAACACAAAACTATCTTTAAATTCAGCCTAAAAACCCAATCTGGCCAAACGGCTGTTAGCAACCGTTAATATACGTATTCAGATTTTCGTTCTTCAAATACATTTCCACTTTCTGCATCGATTGATATGGAATTGCAATGGTTACATTCGTTGGTTATTTCCCAGTAATAAAGAATAGAATTTTTTGATTTGTATTTCGGACTTGATTTGGGATATTTATAAATCTTAAAGAATATGCTTATATTTTCTCCTGAAATTTCATATTTCCTTGCGATCTCTAAAGCCGTCTGTCTATTTATTTTAATTTTATTGTCTGCAAACCTACGTAAACCTTTCAGTAAATCTGTATTTATATTAATTTGCCTATTCAAAGAATCAAAATCAATTTCGATTGTTTCTTGGAATTTATTTTCAAAACTAAAATCATAGGAAATTCTATAAAAGTTTGGCTTACAATTTACAGCATCATTTGTCCGAAATTTATTTTCTCCACATCGTAAATAAGTTTCTTTAGAGTTAAGTTTGAAATATTTTTCGAATTCTTTTTCTGAAAAACTTTTAAGAAATAACTCTTCACATTTTTGATTTAACAAACTAACATTATTTAAAATATTTCGATCTTTTGTTTTAAACTCAAATTCTGTTGCACTTTTTTTACAACTAATAAAAATAATCATTATAATCAAAAATGTCTTTTTCATACGAGTTCGAAATTAATGGTTGCTAACGTCCTGGCACTATAGCGGGTTTGGTGCTAAATTAAGCCCATTCATCGGATTTGCCACCCGAGCGAAGCGAAAAGACAAAGTAAATCTTCCCAAATACAAAACCAACTTTTCATTAAACCAATTGCCCAAATCTGTTGTAGTAGCTGTTGTGTGCTGTTTTTTTTACGTTTTCGTTTTCAATATTTTGCATTCTTTTCTGCTTTCCGTTATTATTAATATTGAATTTAAAACAAATAAAAAATATCCATATTTAATTTGTCTGATATCTTCTATCTGCTCCCAAAAACACATTAAAATAGTGGCAGTAAATAAAAAAACTAAATTTAAGGAACTCATTATGATTATCTGTTTAAACTTTTTTCGGAATGAAATTAGAAACATAATAAATGTGAAAATTATAATCAAAGTAAAATTCAACATCATGTAAAAAGTTTTGTCAGCAAAAAATCTAATTTCAAAATTTTTGTAGCTTTCAAATCCTAAAAAATATGCGTTATGTGTAAATTCCTTTTTTGAGTTTTTCAGCCATATTTCTTTTTCAATTTTATCTTTTGCGATAATTTTATGTTTTTCAATTTTACTTACTTCAACATAATTTCGAATTGTATCATTGATTTTAGTTACTTCATTATATACAATTTTCGTATTTATTGAGTCTTCTACTAAACCTGTAAATTCAGATTTGTATGTAGGAGAATTTTTTAATGATTTATCTGAACAAGTTTGTAAAAAAGGTAAACTAAAAATAAGTAAACTTATGCTTATCAAAGTTTTAAGGCGAATATTTTCTTTCATATTTTCTTTTCCACTAAATTTTCTGGTAAAATAGCACACAACGTTCTCGCGCTACAAGCAGTTTGGGATTAGATTAGCGTTATCTTTCGGATTTGCCACTCGAGCGAAGCGAACAGACGAAGTAAATCTTCCAAATACAAACCAATTTTTTCCATTATGCCAAATCCCCAAATTGCTTGTAGCGTGTGTTGGCGGTAGTTTTTCTCTTTTCAATTGGTTTCCTTTATATATGGATTTTTTGTTTTGCTTAATAATTCTGTTGCTTTTTCCAATGAATAATATGTATTTATTAATTGAACAAACATATTGTAATTTCCAACTTCATTTAAATCATAATATTCGGCAACATCTTTATTATTATCAATCAATATCTTCATTGCAAATTTAGTTGCTACAGAAACTGTTGAAGATAATATTCTTGTTTCTAAATTTCTCAGTTCGCTATATTTAGAGAATATAAAATCTCCGTTTTTAAAATTATCGGAACGATACCAACGTTCAAAATTATTCCAATTACTTTCCCTAATAATCATTTCGTTTAGTTCCTTTGTGATTGGAATTTCCGTTATTAGAAAATCACTTCGTTGTCCAATATATTTTAAGGCATATTTTCCTCTTGTTCCCGGAAAATCCATAATTCTAATTGGACCAATTGCAATTCCTGATTTATGAATATTTTCTAAATCGTATTCTGTTTTTTGTTCTTCGTCAACTAAATTATATACATAAATAATTCTGCCATCAAACTCACTAAAATCTGTAAAATCATATACCTCCGCAAAACCATATCCTTGATTATGGTCAAGTCTAAATCTATATATTTTTCCTGAATTCTCTTTTATCATCTTAGTTTCAAAATTACTGCCAACTCGTTTATATGTCTGACTAATTCCGACTTATACACCCTAAATTGGGTGGCTATGTCTGATAATTGTCAGTATTTATTGATTTTCAAAAATAGGATTTTTATTTCATACACCACCATGCGAACTTGTATTTATAAACATGATTGAAGTATCCTCTTTCTGATAAGCAACCGAACAAAACTATAACCTCTATCCCGCAAATCTCACTAAATCATACAAAATCAAACGACGACTAATTAATTATTCCGTTCCAATCAACTAATCACTCCACACAGCCTTCCCATCACCGCCCAAAATCAAAATAAAACACTCTGAAAAAAATAAAAACAGTCTAAAACCAATTAACCAATTAACTAAGAAAAAAAGAACTTCCCTACATCTGTTCTGTGCTGCCGTAATCCAAACACCCAAACAAAAGCAAACATCACTTCTTCACAATCAGATAAGACAGCGCCGGATCCTGCAGGAGTCGCTGCATCTCGCTATAGATAATATCCTGCACATCGCGCCTGATCTGGCTGAAATTCTGCTGGATCATGGCATTATCGAGTTTTCTCACCGGCGGTATCTCCTTATAGTTTTCTTCTTCTTTCCGCAGCGCCTCATGATCATTTACAATTTCGCAATGGAAGGTCTTCAGGCGGATCCTGCACTGCGGATCATCGGCTGCCATACCGACAAATTCCCCCGAGCTCAGCGAAGAAATCTTCGAAGGCGGCACGGCGGCTTCCAGTTGCCGGGACCGGCTGATGGACGTATCGGAGCTGTTAATGGAAATACTCTCACGGTCCTGCATGATTTTGCCAAAACGTTCCGAGAGCTGTTTGGCCGTATCCCCTGTCACCTGTCCCGAGATAATATTTCCCGTGATGTTCATAATGACATCGGCCTGCTCGCGTCCGTAATCTTTGCGCAGCTGGCTGAAGTCCTGCACCCCCAGGCAGGTGCTTACCTTATTGCTTCTTGCCGTGGCAATCAGGCTGTCCATATTATTGAGATAAATAGTAGGGAATTCATCAAAAATAAGGCTCGATTTGAGCTTTCCTTTTTTGTTGACCAGCTTCACCAGCCGGTTGACATACAGCGATAATACCGCCCCGTAAATCTGTATTTTCTGCGGGTTGTTTCCCATGCAGATAATCTTGGGCTCCAGGGGATTATTGATATCCAGGGTAAAATCATTTCCCGAGAGCACGTAATACAATTGCGGGGAGGACAGCCTGGCCATGGCTACCTTGGCAGAAGCTATCTGTCCTTCCAGCTGCTCCATCGCATCGTTGAGGTAGGCATTGATAAAAGGATTGATGAGCACCTCGATTTCCTTATCGGTGCGAAGCAGCGTAAAGAGACTGTCATAGTCGGCCTGCATGAGCTCGATGACATGCGGCAGGGTGCAGAATTCCCCGTCCTTGTAGCGTCTGAGATACCAGATGACAGCCGATAAAAAATTGATCGGCGACTCCACAAAAAAGTCGCCCTGACGCTTGATCCATTCGCGGTTGAGGCCCATCAGTATGGTTCTGGCGGACTCCGAAGCATCGGTAATATCTTCCATGCTTTGGGGATCCAGCGGATTGCAGCGGTGCATGATGGTATCAAAATTAATAAAGTAACATTTGGGCTCAACGGCATATACCTGCTTGTATTTTTCAAAGGTATTGTAAACAATTCTGGAAAGGTCATCGTATTTAAAATCATACACAAACATGCTGAAGCCTTTGGCAATGTGCTGGGTAATGACATGCCGGATGACAAAGTAGGATTTGCCCGAGCCCGGCGTGCCCAAAACCAAAAGCCCGCGAAACGGATTGATGATATTGATCCAGCTTTTGCGCAGTTTATTTTTTAAATAATACTGCGCCGGCAGGTTGATCGAATACTCATTTTCCAGCAGGCGTTCTTCCTGGGGAAAGGTTTCATTCTCGCTGTTGAAAATATCTACGGCAGAGAGCCTGCTGCGGATCAGCCGCGAGAGCAGTGTCCCGCCTGAAAGTACCAGCAGAAAGCCTGCCGACGCCGCAAGCATATAAACAGCTGCCGTATACTTCACAGCAACAGCCAACAACAGCCACAGCCCGCTTAAAAAATACAGCAGCAGTCCCAAAACCATCCGGTAAACGGCAGTCTTACACTGCAGTTTTTCATCCTTTTTGCCCTTCGCCCCGAGCAGTGAAATCAAAAGCAGTCCCAGCGCCGCGGACTTGGAAATATAAAAATTTCCAAAGAGTCCGGTCCTGTAAACCGACCCCAGGATTTTGTCTCCCAGCGAACCCGTAAGATTCCATGCCTTAAAAGCTTCATAACAATAATAGTAAAAGTGCCCTAGCAGCAAAAGAATGCTGATGAGCCTTGTCATATCGAGTATTTTTCTCAGTGCCTGTTCGTTTTCCCCTGTCTGCATAGCGCTAAATTTTTAATTCCTTATTTCTAAAACTAATTCCTGTCTGCAGGTCCTCTTCTTCTTCTTTTCCTGCGCCTTGCCTTAAATCTTCCCGCGACATACTCTCCCTGCAATTCCGGTTTGAAAAGTTCCTCAAGCACTTTCACCGGATTGCCGCCTGAATTGCTTTCCCAAGCGGTTTGTTTCTGCTCTTTACAAGCCGTATGCGGGACTATTCCATCCCCTGAAACCGCTGCTGTTTTGGCGGTAGTACCGCAGCGTTCGAGCATGCCTTTGGCACTGTACTTTTTCCCCAGCGCACTGCCGTTCAGCACACATTTCGAGACGTGATCCACATAGGTAATTCCGTAAAGCTGTCCCCCGGCACTTTTTCGCAGCACCACGTCGATGCCTTCTTTACGCAGCACGGAGACCAGCTTTTCCAAATCCATGTCCCGCCGTAGCAAACCACCGTCCACCGCGCTTCTTATCCTGTTCTTTTCAAATACTTTTTCGCTGCTGCTCAGCGCATAGCGGCGTTCTAGAAAAGCAAGCGTGGGTTTCATCGCAAAATCGCTTGCCTTGATGGGAACTCCTGCGGGTTTCCCGTCCTTGTCCAGGATACGGTACACCAGTCCGCCGGCCCTGAAAATCCGCGAATCTTCACTCCCCCTGTCGGCCCTAATATTGTAAAGCTGCAGCACGGCATTGAGCTCTGAAAGCGAGCCGTATTTATAATCGAATAGCACGGAATAAAGCACGCCTGAGATGGCTTTTTTAGACTCGGATCTGCCGTATAAAACCCTGCCCGACCATGCAGGTTTTACCAATGGAACCTCTTCCTTTCCCCTTCCCTGCGCCGGGACCAGACGGAATTCTTTTTCAATTTCTTTTCTGGCTTTTTCAGACTGGTTTTTCCCGATGTTCTGCATGTCGATCCGCGAACCGTCATGCCGGACTTTTATGGAGACCAGATGGATGTGGGGATGTCCCGCATCATCATGCCGGTACACCAGATAAGGCTGCTCCCCGAAGCCTATCTTTTCCATATAGGCAGCGGCTATGCGCAGGAGCTTTTCGGTGGAATAATTCTCAGAGGGATGAAAGTTCAAGGAGATGTGCACGCTGTTTCTTTTTACATTGCCATTCAGCGCATTCTGATGCAGCAGCCTGCCGAGTTTCATAGCGTGATTCAGCTCTGCTGCCGAAGCCGGATAATTGCCTTCCCCGATACACTCCGCAGTACCTTCTTTCACCTTGTTTTCATTGTAAGTGAAAATACTCCGCACCGAATGTCCCGTGTTTATGACTGCAACCATTTCCGGGTAATTTTCCATGTCATTTTCCGGATCTCCTCCACCTGGGACAGCAGTCTTTCGCGCTGTGCTGCTGTGCTCAAAATCCACTGCCTGAATTCGGGGATCTGCTGCAGGGCATGCAGTTTTTTAACGCTCTGGTTAAAGTTGTTTCCAAGGGCAGTGAGCTCCTTTCTCAGACGGATATACTCGAGCATGAATTCGTCAAGTGAGGCATCCCTGTGCTTAACGGTTACAGGCTTATTTAAAAGGCAGTTCCTGAGGTATTCGCTCATCTGCCTGCAGGCTGTCGCTTTGAATCTTCTCTCCAATGCCGCATATTCAGCAGCGGTAAAGCGCACCGCCGCAATGCGCGTTCTGTTTACAACTTCTTTTCCCATCTTCTTTCTCATCTTCTTCCCCATCATCTTTCCCGTTTCTTTTTTAAACTCTTTTTCCTTCCTTTTTAACTTTTTCCCTTCCGGTTTCACTGCCCGCGAGTTCCGAGCCGGGGCAGCCAGATTCGTTTGTTTAACAAACGGACATCTGGCCGACTGCAGGAACGGGGCAGTCTTACAGCAGCTGCATAACAATTATTACAGTAGCCATTTTAATGCTGCTGACAACGAAATTATAAAAGCTTCTCCAGTCCTTCCTATCAGGTCCATATTTTGAACGGGGTGTTTTTAAAGCTTCTGCCTATCTTTGAATGATCCAATTATTAATTTAAAAACTTGTGAACTATGCTGACAGAAAATGATGCTGCCCAGGTTTTTGATACCATACTGAGTATCCCGGGCATGAATGAACCAGTGAAGATTGATCTGAAAATTTCACGAAAAAATGTGCTGCTGCTCCACCATGTTATTGAGCGTGGACTTACTGAAAATCAAAGCAGCCCATCGGTGCTGCTGCAGCGCACCGGCGAGGAAAATATTGCCGAATTAAAACAGCTCTCAGCGGACTGTCTTGCAAGGGCAGGACTTACCGAACTCAATGAAAAACTGGCCGGTCTGAATGCAGGCAAGAAACAGTAAAACCAAAAAAAACACCGTTAGCATGAAGTGCCGGCGGTGTTTTTTATTTCATATCAGGTTGAAGGCATCAGGTTGAAGGTTACCACAACAAACAGCTAAAAGTTTGCAGATACCTGCGACTCTTTTACAGCATTCCAGCCTCTGCCTTACAGAACAGCAGACCCCCAGGGCCTAAAGAAAAAAGAAAAAAAGAAAAAAGGCGCTATAAAGCGCCTTCATCTGCAAAAGAATAATAGTTTTCTGAACTGACAATCACATGATCCAGCAGCTTAATGTCCAGCAGTTCCCCTGCCTGTTTAATCTTTCTGGTGATGCTTTTATCAGCTTCTGAAGGACTTGTCTTGCCAGAGGGATGATTGTGGCTGACGATGATGCCCACAGCACTGGCTTTGAGTGCAGCGGCAAACAGGAGTCTGATGTCAACAATAGTGCCTGAGATGCCTCCTGAAGAAGCTTCATAAATACCCAGTACCCTATTGGACTGGTTAAGCAGCAGCACTTTGAACTGCTCCAGAAATTCAATCTTTCCCGGATCCCAGCAGTCTTTCAAAAGTGCATAGGCACATCTGGAGGATGTAATAAGAGGTCTCTGGGAACTTTTTACTTTTGTTTTATAAATCAGATCGATTTCTGAAACGATTTTCCAATTGTGGTTTTCTGCAGTTTTCATGATGCTAAATATTTAAGATTAATTTTAGCACCGCCCGCGGGCAGAAGCAAGCAAGCGCAGAAAGCAACGCAATAAAGCAGGACGAACGTCCTGCATTTATGGGGGAATTTTATGCAGCGCCCCGCCGCGCTGTGCCCGAACTTTGTGATGGAATTAAACGGTATTTACATCCCCGCTGCACCTGTATCAGAAAGGCTGAGGATCACCGCATAGATGGAGATTTTTCAGCAAGACCTGAAAGGCCCGGCCTTGCTTTTGCTCAAGGACAACTACTACCTTTGCTCCTGAAATAAAGCAAAAGCATACAGGCTCTTTGATAAAAAGTAAAAAGGGAAGCAATGGTGATACTGTGGATAAAGGGTATCAAGGATAAAAAGCAGTCCGCTCCGGGGTGAATTCCAAAAGCTGGCCAAGGAACTTAGGAAGCATCTTTAGTTGCACAGCTCCAAAGATTTCACATTTATTCTTATATTCGCTTAAAAAGCAATCGAATGACACAAAGAATGTTAAAAAAGATAGCATTGGTGCCATTTTATGGCTGGCATATACTAATTAATAGATCTGATTACAATGACACCAAATTGGCAAACAACATTCAAAGATTTTCCTGAAATTCCATTAAAAAAACGATGGAAAAAGAATTCGTTGATGTCTATAGAACAAGAAATTGCATTAAAATATGTAAAACAAGAACCAGTTTCTAAAGATGAAGAAGATACTTTCAAAGAAATCCTCGAATTTTATAAAGTTTTAGATCAAAAATTAAAAGATTTTGATTACACATCATTATCTGAAAGTGAAAGAGAATTATTTAAAGGATATATTCAATATGCATTTAATTATCTACCGACTGTTTCTAATAATTTAGCAATTTTCACAACTTATCGAATGGTTATAAATGAGTCAGTTTTAGGTAAAAATGAAAGAATTACTAACATACAATACCTAAAGCACCCTCCGTTCGAAATTATTCAAAAAATAGGCCGTTATAATAGAGCAAATTCAACAAAAACCAATGTTTTTTATTCATCTGAATCAATTGATACAAATCTTAAAGAATTAAAGCCTCCACTTAATAAACGAGTGACTGTTGGAGTCTGGCGTCCAAAAACTAATCGTAAATTTCGTGCATATGCAATTTCGCACGGAAAAGAAGCCATTATAAATAACGTTGGAGCTGCCAAAGCAACTCAAGCATTTGAAGAAATCAAACCATATAACTCACCTTTTTTTATCGAATACGTTGAAAATTTTTTAAATTTACTCGGTCGTGAATTCTCAAAAAGTGTTTTAAACCATTTAGAATATCTAACCAGCTCTATTTTAGCTGAACAAATACTTCACGGTAAAAAAAATGATGATTCAGAAAGTTTTGAATGTATTATCTACCCGAGTGTTGGTAATAATTTTAAAACGGACAATATAGCAATGCGCACTGATGTGTTTGAGAACAACTTTTATCTTGAGAAAATAATTGAATTTGAAATTACTGAGGCCTTTTATGATGAACCATCTGTCGCTGACGAAGCTGACGAAATTACATTGGCCGATGTTACTAATGTTTCCATTACAACTAAAATTGATAAGGATGGCAATATTCAATGGTAAAAGAAACATCTGCTAACAATCTTTACAAGAAATTACGAAAAGACTAGATCGAAAGATAGATTGTATTTGAGAATTTTAGTAATGAAAAAAATCGTCTCTGTAATATCAAACCTCTTGTAGCGCTAAGAAGTTATCTAAAAATTATAAAGATTGATAAATGAAACATCACGACAATATCCCTGTTTGGGATGTACAAATTTCTGTTTTTGGACCAGTTTCCATAGAACAAATATTTGAGCTAAATGTGCGAAAAGATTTAGAGCACCCGGAAGCTTTTTATAGTAATGTTAGAGTGCAACATAGCGAAAATGGTTTTGATGCAATAGTAACAGCTTTTGCACCCAATTCAGAATTAGCTGAAAGTGCAGCAGTTCTCTGGTTTGGGCGTATGCTTGATTTTCTTACCTTAAAGCTGGATTTACCATTACAATTAGATTTAACAGAAAATTTTTTAGTTCAAAAAAATTTTCATAGAGTAAAAAGAAAAATAGATATTGATGATTTTCGTTTTGCATTTAGGGAATCACGAATTTTCAGTATTGAAGAAACTGTATATTCAAGATCTCTAAGTTGGTATAGAAAGGGAAAATACACTCAAGATCCGTTTGATAAGTTCTTGGCATTTTGGAATTCAATTGAAGCCGTTGCTAGTTATTACAATCCTAATAAGCAAGCTTGTGAAGGCAAGGGAACAATATGCCAAATTTGGGAAAGTTTTAAACATGTTTGGGGCGAATGTACCGATTGGGAATTTATTGGAGGTCAAACTCATTGGATCGATGAAGGAAATAAGATAAGAAAGAACATTGCTCATGGAATAATTCCAATAGAGATTGATTCTATTCAAACAATAATGAACAAAATTCCAGAAGTTGAAAAAGTAGCTCACAAATTCCTTAATGATTGGTTTAGGGTTGTTAGGCCAAAAATGACTCCTAAGTTGATCAATAAATTAAGATAAACTAGTTATAACAACAGTTTGAAGTAATAATTCTTTTTTTCGAAAAAGTAAATTTTTCGCCACGATTTTTTTTAAACAGAATATAATCATTTCGCTTACTACATTACCGCGTCAAGCGCAGAGCGTTGTAATTAATTTATCACACAATAATCTTTTATTATAATTTAAATATTGACAAATATGAAAGGTCTTTTATACACTCTATGCTTCACTTTATTTTTTACTGCATGCAATCAAAGTCCATCCCAAACCCAGAAAGATTACATCGAAAATTTAGAAAATAAAAATGCTGAATTAGAGAAAGAATTACAGCAAATACGCAAAAATCCAAATGAAGAAACAAAAAAAGACAAAGCTAACAATGAAAGCTATTTTTCTATTGGATCAACAGAAGACGAGGTTCTTGAAGCTATGGATGATCCTAAATCATTAGACAAAGTTGGTCCATTTAAAACATACTATTACGGATTAAGTTATATTAGATTTAAGGATGGAAGAGTTGAAAGTTATGATAATACTGATGGAAATCTAAAAATAAAATTAAAAAAATAATGTCCTGCTTATTTAAACTAATCACCACAGCGATCTCGCGCAATAGGTGCATTTCGTTAATGGGACAGAAAGTACTAAACTAGAATTTAGTTATCTTTAAAACTTAATCTTAAAAAACTGATACTGATGCCTAGTCGCGAAACGTTAGCCATAATTCTACATATTCGCTTCAAATCAACTCCGAAAGCTAACTATAGGAAAATACTGCGTAAAAATATTAGTTAGAATTTATGACACAAGCACATTTCAAAGACATTAGAAATCAAATCATTGAACAAATTGGGTCTTCCAAAGAGGAAATACTAATTTGTGTAGCTTGGTTTACAAGCAAGGAGATTCTTGGTAAGTTAATTGACAAAGCAGAATCTGGCTGTAATATAAAAATTATTATAAGCGACCATTTTGAAAATAAGCGACTCAGTTTTAAAGAAATTCAAAATAAAAATGGTTTAATTAATATTCTGTCTGCAAATTCAGGCAGGTTTCTCCACGATAAATTTGCAGTTTTTGACAAAAAAAAGGTCTTAGTCGGCTCTTATAACTGGACAAATTCTGCAGAATTTTTCAACCACGACAATGTAATTATTAGTGACGATGAAACTTTATTAAAACAGTTTTTAGGTAGATTTAAGCATCTTGAAACAATTGCAGTAAATTATGAAATTCAGAAATTATCAAATAACATTAGTACCAACTCAGAGTCTAAAGAAGAAGAATTTGAAAAAATTGAGAATGAATTGCTAAATGAACTTCTGCGATCTTTAGATCAATCGTTAAAAGCAGGAGCAAAAATCAATAAAACAACTATAACTGACATGCTATTTAGATATGGTGCAATTGGAACTGCGAGAAAACTTATGAAAGGCGGCGCTGAAAATATTCAATCAGGTTTAATAAAAATGTATGAAATCGAGCGATTGGACCTAACATTCGAGAACATTATATTAAAACCTAGATGTAGGGTTCTATTTAACGATGAGACAATTAATAAAGCAATCGAAAAACTTGAAAAACTAGGTTACAAGAACTATGGCTAATCTGCTACAAGAGATTTAGGCATTTGGCATAATTTGAAAATATTCCTGTATTTGGCTGTTTTAGAAAATATGGATTAATTTAACTCAAAACCTTTTGTAGCAAGGGGACGTTGGTGGCAATGCATAGAGGACACTCAGCGCGACAGAAACAAAACAATAATTATTAAGAAATAGAATTGATGACAATAACTCCGACTCAAAATACAATAAAACTAATCGAGTTATCAAAAGTAAAACTCACTATCCCTGTCTATCAACGACCATACAAATGGAGAGAGAAAAACGTAATTCAACTTCTGGGAGATATTTTTGAGTATGTAATCATTAAAAATAAAAATTATAGAATTGGAAATATCATTTTACACAGCGAAAATTCAACAAACAATGTAGTTGACGGACAACAGCGCCTAACAACAATTTCAGTTTTATTAAAAATTTTAGACGAAACTTATGACGGATTACTATTAAACGAAAAATTCAAACACAATATTTCTAAGGATAATATCGTGTATAATTATCGCATTATTGACAATTGGATAAAGACAAAATTTGAAAACAACGAAGAAAAAAAAGCAGATTTCAAAAATAAAATTTTGAATAAATGCGAATTTGTTCTATTTACAGTTTTCAGACAAGACGAGGCATTTCAGCTTTTTGACTCTCAAAACGCAAGAGGCAAAGCCCTCGAGCCTTACGACTTACTAAAAGCATTTCATTTGCGCGAAATGGATTTTGACAGTGAGGAAGAAAGAGCAGAATGCGTTGAGCGCTGGGAAGCATCTGTTGATGAAGGAACTTTAAAACCCATACTTGGCAATCATCTTTTCAAAATTCGAAAATGGAGCAAAAACGAATGGAAGTACGATTTCACGAAAGATGAAATTGATGAGTTTAAAGGAATTTCAATACATCAAAAACAAAAATACCCTTATGAAAGTACAATGCGGATGCTAGACGCGTTTGTGGAAAATACTAACAATGATGATTTTGTGCGAAGCTCTAAAACTGCACCAACGTTTCCTTTTCAAATCACAAGTCCGATAATTAACGGTAAACGTTTTTTTGAATATGTTGATTTTTACATTACTCAACGAGAGACTTTATTTGGTTACAATAAAGAAGATTCTATTAATTCAGCGACTCCAGAATTTACAAAATTCTACGAAGATTATTGCTACCATTATTATGGCTGGTGGCGAAGCGGAGATGAAAAAGTGAGAAACCTTTATGAAAACATTTTAGTTGCATTTATTGATAAATTTGGCTACGTTGATAATTTTGAAAATTTCTATAAAGCGTTTTACAAACTTGCATACAATATCCGCTGCACAAAAGGCAGAATTACAGTAGAAATAATTATGAATAGCTCTGCGCGACAAACATTTGCCAAAATAAATGATTCGGTAAGTCCTGATGCATTCAAATATTTCCAGTATAAAACTTATCAGATAGATGATATTGCGGTGAAAGGGATTGAAAAGATTGTAGAATTTATCAAAGAAGGAAACTAAAGATGGCGCATAATGCAAAAAATATAAAAGAGATTTTAGAAAATGACGTTTATATCATCCCTCGCTACCAAAGAAATTACGCATGGGGAAAAGCAGAAATTTCGCAGCTAATAAAAGATATTGAGGAATTTTTCCCAAAAGAAAACAACCAAAATAAATCATATTATCTTGGTTCATTGGTCTGCTTCAAACGTGATGATGGAAATTTTGAACTCATCGACGGACAACAGCGCCACACAACTATTACGCTAATAAATCTAGTTTTGAAAAATTGGACAGATGAAATTAAAAATGCAGTTTGCGTTCCAAATCTAAAATTTGATTCACGAAAAAAAATACAGAATTACATTGAAGGTTTGTACAAAGTAGAATCAAAATCTTTTCTAAAACAGGCTAGCGATTTAAACATCTCGGGTACTGGAAGTTTTAAAGATGCCATTGAAATAATTCAAGAAGAATTAAGAGAAAGGGATGTGCGGAATTTTGCACAGGATTTTTACGAAAATGTATATCTATTTCGTGTGGAAGTTCCAGAAGATACTGATTTGAACCATTATTTTGAAATAATGAATAACCGTGGCGAGCAGTTAGAAAAACATGAAATAGTAAAAGCTCTTTTAATGGGAGAGATAAAAAATGAAGACAAAAAAGTTGCAAGACAAGAACAAGAAAAGTTTGCTAAAATCTGGGACGCCTGTTCTGATATGAACAACTATGTGTTCCTAAATTTTGGCAAGCAAAATAGAGATAAACTTTTCACTAACGAAAGCGACCTTATCGGAACAAACTTTGAAGATATTTATATAGATAAAAACAGCCACAAAGACGAAGAATTATCACTGTTGCAAATCATCACAGAATATAATATTCCTACGGACTTTCCAAAAGAAGAAAAGTTCATTAAAGACAAATATAAATCCATTATTGATTTTCCCAATTTTCTGTTACAGGTCTTAAAAATCAAAAACGATAAAGTGTCGCTTGACGATAAAAAACTTTTAGAACAATTTAGCGAAATCAAGCCTGACGCTAAAGAATTTATTTTTGATTTATTGAATTATAGAAGTTTGTTTGACAAAATTGTCATCAAACAAGACTTAGCAGACTCTGATGAAAGCAAACAAAATTGGGGAATAAGGAAGTTAAACACCGATTTTGAAACAACAATTAAAACATTTGAAACTGATGAAGAGCTGACAAAACTTCAAGTTATGCTGTATTATTCAGATTCTACAAACACTTATAATAATTGGCTACAATTACTTTTGAAAAATACGGATTTTGATGCTGGCAAATATTTAGAGGAAGTTTGGGATATTGCTAAAAGTAAATTCAACAAAGACAAATTATCATATCCTGAAGTTAGTATTTTCAGTTTTTATTTTATTGACTTTTTACTTTGGAAACTATACAAGAAAGAGGAAGTAAACGAAAATTTGAAATCATTAAAAAATAAAATTGACAATTTGAAAAGTCAGTTCAATAATTTTAAATTCAGACAGATAAGTTCAAGAGAGCATTTGTTTTCCCAAGAACACGCAAAACGCTATTCTATTGACGAAGAAGTTTACAATGGAATTGGAAATTTGTGTCTAATTACCAATTCTCAAAATTCGGCAGGCAATAAAGAAAATCCAATCGACAAAAAGAAAATGTTTCTGCACGACAATTCAAGCTTGAAACGGCTGATAATGTTTGAAAGCTATGAGAATGACAAATGGGAAACTGAGCAGATAAATAAACATAAAACATCTATAGAAAATTTGATTAGAGAGATTGCGAATAATTAACAAGAAAAAGCCTAATACCTTCAACAAGAGTTTGGCTCGATGAAGGGTTAAGTGGTAATTCGAATATTTTACCTCACTGCAATTTTTTGTGTTAAATTGACAGTTTTATAAGTAGGTCGGGGGGACCTTGTATGCTTAACGAGCCAAACAAATTACCATTACACACTGCGATTGCATCCTGTTGCTGAGCTATTCTTATTTTTTGCTGTACGTCCATCAGTTTAAATAATTTATTGTTTTTTTTTAAGAAGTTTTTCAGAAACAAAATATAAATTATTTTTTGTCCTGGTAATCGCAACGTAAAGTTTATTTTTGGTTGATGGGGCAAGATTTTGCATATCTCCCGTTAAATATTTTTTGAATGTTGTCTCGTTCAATACTACACATACATCATAGTAATGGTCTTCTCCCTTGCAGTCCCCCCAGTTCTTTGAATAGCATTCATAGTTATAGTGCATTTTATAAAAAAGCTTAATGATGCGATTGTCTTCAAAAACACTTTTTATTTCTGCAGGATCGGTCACGTATTTTATTATGCCTGTATCGGACCTATTGGATTCAATTTGAATTTTTAAATATTTAGAAATATAATCGCAGATTGTTTTACTGCATCTCCAGCTTTTTAAAAGGCTTAAGGTATCCACGGCAATATTTCCTTTTTCAAATTCTTTTTGATAACTCAAATAATCTGCGTGCAGATTTTTTCTTGTTGCACCGTCTCTGCTTGTATCGAAAGTATGCTGGTAAAAATCGCCCACATATAACAGTTGCGCATCAGCTTTAGCCAATTGGAGAATGAAATTAAAATCATTACTTGCAAAATCCTGTATCTCATCAATGAAAATATTATCTGCGTACTTATTTAATCTTTCTACTATATCGCCGATAATTTCAAAATCTATAAGGAATTTAGAAATTCTTGATGAGAACAATCGATCTCCTTTATCAATATAATGCCCTCTGGTTTCTTTTTTCAAAAACTGGCTGGGCTGCGTTGTATAATTTATACCTTTAGTCTTTACGATGTCGTGACAAAAAGGTTTATAGCAAAAAGAATAAATAAATGAAAAATAGGTATAGAGTTTTATATTTTCAGGAAAATAACCAAATTTCCCTACTACCCTATCCTGCAGATTTTTATGATTGCTGATGGTATAGGTTATTATATAAGAGTTTTTGACCGTATCCAGTCGATCAATTATTAGTTTTGTTTTACCTGATCCCGCAACCGCAAATACTACTTTTTTATCCATTGGACAGCATCTATTATATATTGAGGAACAGCTAAGTCGTCCGCTTTTTTATCAAGCAATACGTAGGCGGCTTCCGCCTTACTTTTCAGCATATACTCCAGTATTGGGAGTGTACGCTTTGGGGTTTTGAAGATTATATCGCATATGTCTTTGTTCAGATTATAAAGCGAAATTTCGAAGGTACTCTTCGAATCATCAGTTTCAGAAAAGACAGCAATATTGGTAAATGCAGCATAATCTGAATAATTGTCAACACAATTTTCCTGATATTTTCCATCATTATCCCTGATTACTGCAGTTTTTATATCCAGTTTTTTGGCAACATTCAGGTATCTTTTAAAGCTTGTTCCATCTACAGAAAGTATAGTAATATCAGAATTATGAAGTTCATCTCCGCAGGCTTTTCTATAAAATGCTTCCATTAATATAAATTCCGCATCTCCTTCAACAAGTATTATTTTTTTACTAAGTACAAAATCAAGGAGGTTCTTGTCAGGAGCTTTCATAAAAAATTTTGCAGTCGGCTCATCGATTCCGCTTAACAGAATCGGGACAGTGCTGTTGCTGTTAATTAATATTGACTTTCGTAAATCTAATCGCGCACTGATGGAATTGCTATGAGTTGAAACCAAAATCTGCCTATTATCTGCATGACTGATAAGCTCAATCATTTTTTTCATATTGATATGGCTTAAATGGTTTTCAGGTTCTTCCAATAGAACTACTTCCATTTCCGAACTTGCCCTGCTTAATGCAAATTTTGTTTTTATGAAGCACTGAATACCTTTCCCTTTATTTTCAATATTTATGTGATTCTCTGACAGGGCCAAATCTGTTTCCAGATTTGATTTTGAACTGCTTTTTATCAAAAATTCGTACCCGTCCAGCTTTGAATCTAACTCCTGCAGGGTATTTTTTCTGAATTCATCTTTATGCTTGCGGTATTCATTTTGGTGTTTACTTTTTTCCAAAGGTGTCGCAATACTGGTGTAAATATCCCTAACATATTCTTTAATGGCATACTCAGTACTCATTTGAGAATTATCAATTAACAAATGTCTGAGATACTTTTTATATGATGAATAGGCTGTTGCAGAGAAAGTAGTAAAACTAATGGAATAAAATTCAAAAGGAAAAATTGCAGCCGGGTTTTTTAATATATCCTTTATTTCTTTTCCCAGCGCATGATTGGGCTGGCATTCAAACTTTATTCCATCACAGGTCTTAATATCGGAATTATTTTTTCCATTTAGGTCGGGATCAAACTGATCACTTAAGTACAATTCGACATATAATTCCGGTAAATTTTCATATCTTCGATCTGATTTAAGGAAGTCAGAAATTACAGAAGCATTAAATAAATTTTCCAGTCCTTTAGTTTCAACTTTGTGCCTGCTGCCACTTAGAGTAATATCTATAGCCTCAAGTAAAGTACTTTTCCCAGATTCATTATCCCCTACAATTATATTTAATTTGGGATCTAAAACAACTTCAAACGTTTTAAATCTTTTGAAATTAAATAATTTAATTTTTAAAATATGGTTCATAATATTTATTAAAGTTAATTTTTGCCTTCCGAACCTGCCATTCAACAATTTAATATTGCACTTTATTTTTGTAGAAAATTAAGTAGTCTAATCCTTGCACTTTTCTATTGTACTTTAAATGTTTATTCAGAAAAACGTTGTCGTTAAATGTCATTAAATTATCATTCCCTTTTTTACGGAAAACCATAATTAGCTAAATTTTGTAGAAAACAAGTTTAATCATAAATATCACGTTAGTGTATTGTTCTACTTTATTTCCTTTAATTAATCCTTTGAAAAGCATTATTGTATATATTGGGTATCACTTTTATATCTGGATAATTTAATTTAAATGGTAATAGTAATCATACAATATATTTTTTAATCGTACTTCTTTATTTGTAACAATATCATAGCCATAATCGTTTGTAAAATCTTTTACTTGGCTTTTCCATACCCTCACTTCATCATCAATCATGTTAACCTGAGATAAAAGATTATAATATGATATTTTTTCATTTACTGAAACACTTGCTAACAATGAACGTTTGATCGAAAGACAAAATTCAGGATCTCTACTAATTCTTTCGATCATAGGAACAAAGTAGTATTGGTGAAAACGTCTACTTTCTTTTGGAGATGCAAGAACTTGTTTTAAAAAAGTTGCCAAATTATCAATATTTCTAAACAAAAATTTCAAATTAAATCCAACGTAATGATCTATATTACTTTGGCGTAAAACAATTTCATCAAATATTTTTCTTAGAACTTCCTGTTCTGGCCATCCATTACACAGTGCTATAATTCGCCCGACATCAAAGTTATCTTTCACTTTAATTACATTCTCAAAAACTTGTTTATCGTCTTTAAAATTGGTTCCTAATATTTTGCCTGCAAAAGCTTTATTTTTTGCATTGTCAGAATTAATGATCCTAAGCAGGATATCTTTTAAAATAGGACTACGAGGTGAAGTCCTGTTAAGGAAACTTATAATTGTGCTATTTTGAATTGTCTCACTATTATTGGTAATAAACTCCATTAAATAAAGGTAAGACGGTGACGATTTTACAGAATGCCGCGCAAAAAAACTCCAGATATCCTCAATATCCCTGGTAATTTTTTTTCTTCCCAGCACCTGCTTAAAATCTTTTCCGGCAAATGAAATGAAATACTCGAAGTTGTCTATAATCGTTTCTACAATCAAGCCGCTTGTCGATCTTCTATTATTATAACTGGTAAAAAGATCCACCGGAGAGGGCATTTCATTTGAGTTATTTTTATCATCTTTAATTAAGAAATACTCATCTAATTTATGCAGCGTTAAGAAACCTGCAAATGCAATATTTCTCTTGATCTCATGATCAAAACCTCTTCCAAAAACTAGCGGATTACACAATTCAATTATTTTATCGGGATTTCTTAGTCTTAAATGATTAAACACGCATAAAGCTATATCACCTTTAACCTCTTCTTCTTCTTCTTGGTCAAAATAAGTGAACGCTTCTTCAACACTACTTGGTAAAAAGTTTAACTCGTTGAACTTTTCAATTATTAATAATCGAAGTTTTTTTGATAAAGGCAGTGATCTTTTCAGCTCTTTTTCTTCCTGATTGTTTTTTTCAGGAAAATATTGGGCAAAAACTCCATACATATTTCTATCACTTTCAACACCTCTCAAAATATATGATTCCACTTTCGAATTTGAACTAAAATTTTTAGCAATATCCTCAATAGCGCTATAATATTGATTAAACCCGTCTTTAGGAAATGATTCTAAAACATCCAATAATCTTTCTAATACATTTCTTTCAAAATATAACTTATCCAATTCAATTAAAGCGGGTATAGCTCTGTCTCGAAAATACACTTTCTCATCAAAGAGAATTTTTTCAAGAATTTTAACTCCTTCTACTTTATCATTTTCAAATACTTTCGGGATAAATCCTGCTGCTGCAGCTGTCTTCTTAGAAGTTGCCGTTTTAAAATAGTTTTTTAATTTATCATTTATCTCTAAATCATCCGGCCAGCCATCCAGAAGAGCCATCACTGGCCAATGTGCGATTCCTGACTCATTCAAATCATTCAGAAGAATATTTTTTGTATTTTCTGACTTAATAAAAACACATGCAAATGCACTCTCATTATCAATAGAATGATAGTCTTCTAGTCTGATGGAGAGCCACTTTTCAACAGTTGGTTTTAAAACTTGATTACCTTGGAAATAATGTACTAAATATCGTAATATATCATAGCGCTCACCCGAAAATGGATATTCTTTGTCGAATTCCAACTTTATAAGTTCTATAACTTCAGGATCCTTATTATAACAATGAAAAAGTACTTTCCAGGCGACTAGATCATCTGTTGTAAAATCATCAGAAAATCGACTTTCTTGCTGCGTTGATTTTATCAATATCTTTTTCAGTTTTTTACTTTTACCATATCCATCTATTAATAAATTAACTACCTCCTGTTTAAGCTCATAAGGCATTTCATTTAAAACGCTCAATAAGCCGTCTAAGTCCTTTGCAGTCTGTTTTTTAATAAAAACTTTGTATTTATGTAAAAAGAATTCTACTATTGGAGCTTTTACTTTAACAGACCGTAGTAAAGTATCAACATCGTTCTGCACCAAGTCATTTGTTATGATGCTGTTTATTGCTAATGCTAATATTTCCGGATTTGAACACGATAAAATAATATTGTTTAAAAAATCCTTTACCCTTTGATCAGTTATATGTTTTTTAAATACATGGGAGGCATCATATCGGATTTGGGTTGTTCCATTAATAAAAACTTTGGTAAGAAACTCAAATTGTGAAGTATTTAACCTGTTAACAAATCCTAAAGGATTTACCCGATGATCTCTATATTTAGCTTGGTTTGGCACATATCGTATCAGGAACTCTTGAACTTTTTCTTTAAGTCTTACGCTTTGCAAAGCCGCTAAAATCCGTCTGAGAAGAGCTTCTTTGTATAGAGGCTCAGTTTCTAATTCAAAATCACTTATAATTAAATCAAACGAATTATTCACAATTTCAATAGGGGCATTGTCTAAATTAATTGCAATTTCGTAAGAAAGTAATTTTAAATAGTTTTCCTGATAAACCTCGTGATTGGCATTATTTAAGACCTCGAAAAACTTTTTAAATTTATTAACTTGCTTAATAGGTATCAACCCAAAAAAACTTACAACTATTTGATGGCATGTGGGGTTTCCCGCAAATTTTTCAATAAAATCATCTGCGAATTCTTCATCTGATTCAAACAAATACTGGGCTGCCAAGAATTCTTGAAACTGCTTGTGACTGAAAGAAATCTCATCATTTGATTTTTCAACAATAATTCCAAAGCTGTTAGCCCCCACATCGATCAGTTCTTTGCTACGGACTTTTGCTTTAACTTTATCATAAGCTGCATAATTAATCAAATATTTTTCAATAATTTTTCTTGCCTCATTTTTTAAAATCACACCATCATTACTGGCATATTGAATATGAATTGCCAATTCACAGAATATATCTTTATAGTCAAGGTCAATAGTTTTATCATCTACAATACCCGCATCACTAACACGTTTTGCAGGATGTTTATTGATTAAATATTGAGTTATATCTTTTAATGCTTCTAATTTGTTTTTCGGCAGTACAGAATCTCTTAGCTTTTGAATTATCAAAATACTTAGTAACAAAGGTGTTTCTGCTAATTTTTTTAAGTCTCCTGTTTTCTTTAATTCTTTTATAAAATGGTTTGACTGTATTTTTGAAAATTCAGTATCTTTAATATCTTTTTGCAAAGACGCCCACTTTGAATACCACCTTTCGACAAAATCTCTTTGTTGAGAATTAGAAAATCCTGCTAAATTTAAAACTTTAAGATTTGTAAAGTAGTCTTTTAATATTCTAAAACCATATGGACGGCTGGAATAAAGAACCTGGCAATCGTACAAACCCCTTATCGTTTCAACTCGTGTAATAGCCTGTTGAGCGGAAGAAATGTTATTCCACTCATCAATACCATCTATTATTAAAAATAGACGTTCATCTTCTAATGCATTACTTGCAAGATCAAATAAGTTTGTTTTCCCAAAACTTTTAAACCACAAGTTAAGTATTTCCGAAATACTTAGACTATCATTTAAACTGAGATGTCTGGTAATAAAAGCAAAGGGAAGCCATACAGGTAATAACTTTCCATATTTCTGCGATATATTTTCAAGTTTGGGATTAGGGCTTAAAATATCCAAAACTATATATCTCAATAAAGTACTCTTTCCCGCACCGGGATCTCCAATAATTATATTTCTATCACTATTAATTAATGCTTCGTCAATTTTTAGCCGAATATCAATACTATTTGTTTCAATTGTATCTTTAAATTTTATTTTCTTTGATCTGTCTTCCTCTTCATTTTGTCCATACCAATAATCCTCGTGATAAAATCTCTCCTGATCATTATCATTTAATTTAGAAATTTTTTCTCCCCCTATTTCAAAATTATCTTCGTTTAGATTAGAAATTATATCCGGAACTATAAATCTATCTTGAATAATATATGGATTATTTAATTCCTTAATAGGAATTCCAGGATCCTGAATATTAAAAATGGTAGAGTAAAACTCGTATAATTCATTTCTATACTTGACAACTTGGTTTGCATCAAGCTTCTTGGATTTTGAAAGCTGCTTTCGTGCAGCATCTCCATTAAATTTTTTTACCCATGCTTCCCCAAAATAATCGTAGACTATTTGAGGCTGTGTCTTTAAAAATCGCGATAATTGAATTTTATCCCATTTTACTAATTCAATATTGACCTTTTCTAGTTCAGTCTTTAATTCCTCAAATTTATCCTGAATTTGAGTTTTATTCCATTCGCAGGAAGTGCATAAATACAATTTGTCACTCTGATCATAAAATTTTTTATCTTTAAAATAATCAACTGCTTTTTGCAGATCACCAAAATCAAACTCTTGATATCGCTTACATTGATAACTACTGTACCTGCCGTTAGCCTGCCTTGCAAAGATATCTATTCCTTCTTGAGCCTGCCCCTTGATACCATATATTTCACAGACGTTTATATTGAATTCTAATTGTATAATTGCTAAACATAATTTTTCAAAATCTTCCCAGGAAAGTTTTTCTAATGGTAATTCCTGATCCTTAGTGTCTATCGGAGGATCAACAACCGTTTGAATAGGTGTATATAAGTAACTTAAATTCATTTCATTTTAATATTTCATTAATTAAAAATTACAACTCAAAAGATTCCGATGATAAAGATATCGAAGCAATACAAATAACAACAAAGAAATTATTTTTAATTATAATTATTGTACGTAGAAATACTGGGTTAAAAAAAACGGGATAAGAAATATTTTCCTTATCCCGTGAACTATTCCTGATTATAATCTAATTAAGCTTCGCTGTTGTCGGGCTAATGCAAGCTTTAAAATCTATATTTCTTCTTCTTTTTCAAGACTTGTTATTGTTCACCTTCTTTATAAAAGCAATAAGTCCGGGCATATAAATCCGCTGGTCATCATACATGGCCAGATGACTTCCTGAAACAAATATCAACGGAATTATAAATAGCACCAGCTTTCTAAAGCTGGTGCATATTCTAATTTAGATAATTAATTATAAAAGTTTATTTTGTAAAACTCCATTATTATAAGTTTTAAAATGTGTAGATCTCCCAGCCATAATCTAATATGTATTGGTAAGGAATTGTTCCGTATCCAGCTCCGTAATAATTCTGCTCACCCCACATTGTTCCCCAACTATTGCGTATAATAAAATACCCACCTCCCGGATATTCTTCTGATAAAACATCATTATATCCTACAATTACCATTGCATGACCTCCCGTTTCATTTTCATTCTCTGAAGGCATATTTATCCTACCTGATCGTACAGTTTCACTATTTTGATACCAGCTATCAAATACCGGGATAGAAAAAGGTATGATTCTACCCGAAGTAATGACTTCTTTTATCCTTTGCAAATTATTTCGATACAATATTAAGAAAGTATTTTTAAAGTGACTAGCTCCACTATCAGCATTAGAGGGCTTACCATAAGGCTGAACGCAAGGAAATAGAGGATTATACGACCATTCACTCTCCATGCATTGACCTTTATATGACACGGTTTGCATTGCACTTGTGATCCATGAACCGCATTCTAAATCATTTTCTATTTTTTTTGTTTCATGAAACAAATATTGCTCTGAAAAATCATAGTATTTATTTGTTTTCTTAAAAAAAGAGAACTCGTTTGCAGCCGTTACAGCAAAAGCAGTACAAGAACCTCTGTCACCTTGATCTCGAATTGAATTAAGAGATTTTACATGATTTAAAGATCCTGGTAAAATAAAACTTGAACTATTAAACATTTTAATTTCATTGAGCTTATTAGTAACTTCAAAATTCTGGGCATATTCTTGAAACGATCCTGATTTAATGCCAAGTTTGAATGATTTAATTTTTAAAGGTTTTTTCGCACCCAGAGGAAAACGACGAACTTCTCTTTTAAGGTATTCCACTCTATAGTCAGGCAAAACACTTTCACATGCACTTAACAATGAAGCTAAACCGTTATCTTTCTGTAAATTAAGTGTTTTCAAAATATCCTCTTGAGAAGATTTATTAATTAACATCGCGTATAACTGCTCCCAATCTGAGATTCCTTTTTCTTTTAGCTGAAGAATTCTAACTGCTAAATTATCGTAGTTTTCACTACCATTTATTTTGCGAGATTCAAAAAATTCATGAACCTCATTTTCATCTAAGAGATGGCTCTTATAAATTGATAATTCCATAAAAGAACAATTAAAAGTTAAATTGAAGACTTACATATAATTTAACTGGCGAAAACACATAATGCAGATCTTTTTCAATCTGATCGGTACCAGATACTGGATCACCCACTTCGAGTTCGTTTAGGTCTTTGATCCAGCTCATAGCCGCTCCAGCTGAAATACTTAATCGTTTAACATCATCAAAATTCGTTCTTAATCCAAATCCAGATAATATCGATGGAATGCCTGTATTTATTCCTACCCCCAGCTGATAAAATGGAAGGATATCTGTGTTGGGTACAAAATATACAAAATTAATCATAGTGCTCAGATTGATTTTCTTTACTTGATCCTCTGAAGGAGCAGCAATGTACGACTGTCCAGTTTCGTCAGAGGTAGTACCATAAGTATAATAATCTATTGCAGTGTATGCTATTCCAACTGATACCTCTGGAACAAACCGCTGAAATCTCCTAATTTTAATTGTACTTTTTGTGACAGAACTTTCATCTTCAGCTATAATCTCATTTTCTGACGACAACTTGTAACCCGCTTTTTTTATTGCAAGAGTATAAACTGAAATTTTACCTCTTTCTGATGGTACCTCTTCCAATTCAATACACCATCTCAAACCATCTGACCCACCTCCTTTTGCTGCTTTTACCCACTCCTCATGAACTAAATCATACATCTTTTTTATATTCTTAAAGTATTTTCTTTGTTCAAGTACTGTAGCTTTCATAGATTCTAGATTCATAATAAAAAGCTGTTTTGCTAAAGCGGCATCTTCACAAATATAATTTGGTAAATCATCATAGGTTTCTTTAATCGATCGTTCAATCAGTGCATAATGATTCTCAACATCTTCTAGCTTCGTTCTTACTAGCTCGATTTTTTCCCTTGTTTGTTCTTTATCAGCAAAGTCCAGCTCTTTTAATTTACCAAACTGCTCAACTAATAACGGTTTCTGGTCATTTTGCAATTGCTTATTTATATAGTCAAAGCGAGCTTTAGTAGAAGTATAACTTGGGCATGGAACAGGTGTATCATTAGTTTTTTTAGTTGTTGCAGTAGCTGGTTTTCCTGGCTGAATCATCGTCTTTTTAATGGTCGAAAAAATCGTAGAGAAATCAGTAATAGCTTTAGATACTTCTTGATTTATAGGGTCAATAATGACAGTGTTTTTGCTGGTAAAACTGTAGTTTAATGGATTTAATGGCAGTAAATATACAGTTGTAGAATTTGATGGTGCAAGAATAATGGCAGAATCTTTTAGGGTTGCAAAATAAGGAGGATTACTAGGATCTTGAAGGCTTTTTGCAAAAGCAAATCTTAATCCTTTATTTTGAAATTTTATAAATATTTTCTGTTCTTCTCCAATCCGTATACCATTTCTTAAAACATCTGAGGCAGTCTGTGCGTGGATAGAAAAAGTGGTAAGAACCAATACTAATAGTAAAGTTTTTTTCATATTAAATAGTATTAAAGATTAAGTATCGAAAGACAAATTTTGCAAACTATAAATGGCAGACTGCATGATCATTACTCAAATCCCCACTACTACTCACTATACATGATAAAAATAATTTGAACATTTTAATTTCGCATAATTTCAATTCCAAATTTTCATCATACTTAGCCATGTACCAAAAGAGATTTGCTCAATTTAAAACGATAAATCTAGAAATATTTCTTTTAAATAAAAACAGTATAAATACCTGATTTACATTAAATTGAACCAACATGTTAATCTATAAAAGGAAACCCAGCTATTAGTAAAAACTGCCCGAAAGAAGAAATCATCTTTTGATCAAAAAATATAGAATTAAACCGCGAAATGAATTTATTTGTATTAAATAAAAAGACTGCCGAAACTTTAAATCCCGAACAGGACGCGCAAACTAAATTTGCGGCGTTATAAAAAGAAAGGTACTTGTTTGGTTTATTAGCTTTTCAGTTCATATCTTAGAAAACTTCTTTAAGGCTCCAAGTCAGTTGTAATGCTTCCTGTGAACCCGATTGGGCAAACTGGTCAAGAATAGTATAATTCTTTTGAAATTTTCAGGATCGGAGAGTATTTTTTTATGATCCGTCATTAATTTTTCTGCTAATCTTATCACTTCACGCAGAGTCGAAGAATCGTATGTAAAACCATTTTTCGCGGCATATACAACCACAGAAACTGCCATTTCAAGGGAATGTACAGGCTCATATCGAACCAAAAGATTAAGTGTCTGCATAAAATAATAGCCAGTATTTGCAGCCATAAAACCATTTTCTATTTTTGACGATTCCTTTACTGTGTAATATAATAGCGGTAGAAATTTATTAAACAATGCTTGCGTTTCTTTCCCTTATAACGGTAATGATTTCTTTGTTAACCCATGACTTATCGCAAAATAAATATTCATAATAACATGGTCAATTACCTTTAAGTCTTCAAACAGACCGCTGTCAGTTAAAGCTGAGTCGCCTGCATTAGTGAATCTATTTCTTAGAATCTCCTGCAGCACATCAAAAAGGACAGATACCTTTTCCAACCTTTCAATGAAGTCTGCTCCCTCATTTATAGAATTAATGCAGCTTCTAATCTGAAAGGTCAGGTTTCTACAAAATTCTCTGTTATGCAAATTATCTTTTATAAGATTTAAGGCCTGCTCCTTGTCATGACGTAAAATCCTAGTAATTAGCAATGCTGCAAAATTTTTCCAGATCTCTCTCTGGGATTCTTTGTCTTCCTCAGTAAGTCGTGACGCGATCAACTGGGAGGCTTTTGCTACTTTAACCGTATTATCTGTTATAATGTTATCATAAAAAAGTTGTTTAATTAAACGTGTCATGCACAATCCGTCAGATTCAAATTCAAGGCGTTCAAAAATTTTGTCCCAGAATAATTCCCTATGATAACGCCAGAAATAAGGTAGCGGCGACAGGCAGGTCAACCGTATATAGGCCATCGTCCTTTCTGGAGGTATCAAAAGGAAGTGTCGTCATCAGCTGTGTTTTGCCAGTTCCATTCTTGCCAATAAGCGCATATATCCTATTGGCAAAATCTTCATTGTTGTCAAAGCTGAATTCTATATCTACCGAGTCCTTTGACAACTTCGGTGTAAAGCTGTACTTAAAACTATACAAATCCGACAGGTTATAGTCATAAACACGGTATTTGGCCTCGCGCAGCAGCTGCTCGGGCTCATCAAAGCGTATTAAGGAGTTTTTAAAGGTTTCGTGCTTTTCAAATTTATCGCTCATCTCGGGAAAGAAAGCAGCATCTTTAAGCGCCCAGAGCACGCTCTCAAAATTTTTCCCCAGCAGGGCCTTTAATTCCTGATAATAACCGTACCTCTGTCCCAGTGAGCAAAATGTCTCGGGAAGGTTGATAAAGGGGGACTCCAGCACTTCGTATGGCTCCAGATCTTCGTTCATGATCTTGACCGATCCTATCTTATACCGGTCCTGTTCGCTTTTATAGTAGAAGAGATAAAACTCGGTTTTTACGCTATAGTCATTCCAGCCGTCATTCAGCGCAAGGATAAAAGCAGGGAACTTCGGGGGCGGTGCATGCGACGAGAAATGGGTGTTGTTCCCGTCCGGTTGCCATGTAATATAAAAAGCGGCCGAATGGTCCGGCACATCATCTTTTGATTTTATTACATGAAAGCGGAAGCGAGCCTACATATTCAACAATGACAAGGGTGTAATTTTCCTTTTCCAGATAGGGGTTGATGATCAGGTAATACTTTATGATTTCATCCTCGTCCATACGGAAGTCCGGATGCAGCAGCGTTTCTATAAAATTTTTAAAACTTTCATCATTTGTTATAAGATCAAGCCTCTGCTCAAAAAGCTCTTCATAGGTCCAGTCGTCATTATTAACTATATGCTGCTGGATGTCTCCATAAGCATCACTGTAACGGCTATCCTCTGAAGGCATTATATTCAGTTCCCAGATACGTTCCAGGAAAGTCATGATATTCTGTCCATCCTGTTCTCCGAAGGGATTGATTTGGGCGAGCACCTGTCTCAGTATTTCTTTTTAAGATTTTTGGATAATTTCATTATTGTATCGGTTGGTCATGTTAATTACTAAAAATGTCCAGGTTGAAAAAGACTTGGCACTATTCCTAAGGCCTAAATTAAGGTATTCATCTGATAATAAACCATAAGCCACATTTTCCATATATCAGCCTGAGCCCTGACAATTTAAAAAGGCTACGGAAAAAATGAGCAGGTAAAAATACCTGTTTTAAAGCAGGCAGTATAAATAATACTAAGTAACCACGAAAAAACTTAAAGGAGCTGGAAGAATGGGCAATAATACAATATTCTATTGAACTCGATTTCAATATGAAAAGAGCAAATTCAATTCACTCAGTAGAGATAATTACTGCAGAATGATATTGAATAAGAATATAATATCAAATGTTCAAGGTCATATATTCTCAATTAAGTATAGATGCTGCTCATTTTAAACAATTGTATTTAATTCTTTTTTTACCTAGCAAGAATTAATGTGTTTTAATGCTTGTAAATATATTTAAAATCGATTATTTTTATACGTATTCTTTTCTTTAAAAAAAACCGTTTCAGAACCTACAAAATATTAATCTCTTCCGGAAATCGATAGCATAAAATGACAGAAAATATTTTAATGAATGAGGAAGAAATTAGAGGTAAGCTGTTATTACCATACTTAGAAAATCTAGGTTTTGATACTTCGGAAATCGTACTGGAAAAATCATTCTCTATCCGGCTCGGAAAAACACAGCATACAATTAGCGGCAGATCAGATATTCTATGCACCAGAAATGGAAAAAATCTTTTTATAATTGAACTGAAAAGAGATTCTATCCCTATCAAAGATGAGGATATCCAACAAGGAATTTCATACGCAAAGCAGCTTAAAGGCAATATAGCCCCGTTTACAATTATCACAAATGGTAAAATAACCCGGATCTTTGATTCAATAACAGAACAGGAAATAACCGGCGTAAAGCTTTCCGAACAGTCATCTTTCTGGCGTAACGGCTGTACACTCGCAACTGAAGAAGACCTGAGAATAAGATATGAAGCCCTTAAAAACTTTATTGGGTTTTCTGCGGAAAATCTACAGCACTTCTGTAGCAGTCAGGTAAAAGACAGGATGGGGCCGCTTGTTGGTGAAATTAACCATCCTTCTTCAAAATATGTTAAGGAGTTGTTCGTTCAAAGACCCGGGCTTCTAACTGCCTTTAATAATTTTCTAAACTCAGAAAATAAGATTTTTGGAATCGTAGGTGCCGCAGGATCGGGAAAGACAAATGTTATGTGCTCACTGGCGCTTCAAAACCTGGTAGATAAATTTGTTTTCTTTTACAATGCAGCGTTACTCACTAAATCACCTTTAGAACATATTGCCCAGGATTTGAATGGCGTCTTTTCAAGCAGGAATGAGAGTGATGTGGTCCTAAAAAAGCTCGACGATCTTGGGCGATTTTTGAATAGAGACATCTTAATCTTTATTGATGCAATTGATGAAAGTGCTGATCCAAATTTTTCGCTTGAACTAAGCGAAATGGCTCTCGCTGCCAGAAATTTGGATAAGATAAAAATTTGCATCAGCTGCAAAACCAGTATTTGGAAAAGCTTTCTAATACCCGGAGACATAAAAACACATTTATATGAGGAGTTAATTAAATATCATAGCCCAATCAGCACCGTACAAAACTGCCCTGCATTTCTTTTAGAAGACTTCTCTGATGACGAAATCAAAAATGTCTTACCGCTGTATAAAAATGTCTTTGAATTTAAAGGTCACATTTCTGAAAAGTTGCATAAGGAACTGAAAAATGGATTTTTCTTAAGAATTTTCAGTGAAGTGTACAGCGGGAGACAAGTACCAGAAAAAATTAACGACAGGGAACTGATTAAAATATACGTAAAGCAGTCCTTAGAAAAAACAAAGATTGGGTTTGAAAAAGGTGTGAGAATTTTGGCAAAAATTGGAGAAGTATCATTAAATAACAGCTACAGCTCATTGCAAGCTTATAAAGACGACGGCGTTAACGCAGAAGACTTACTTGATAAATTAAATTTTTCGTTCGATGAGAATTTGCCTGAGGATTTATTTTCAAGAAATTTATTGATCAGATCAAACAAGGACGATTCCTATAATGTTGCATTTTACTATTCTAAAATAAGAGATTATATAATTTGCTTTCACACCTATAAGCTTGATAAACTAACAAATACCGCACTGTATAATATACTTTCAAATTTTTATGTAAATCATATTGGCCAGAGCGCAATAAAATTTTACATTGAAAATGCTTCATATGAACATCGCAAAATTATAGCCCAATTTAAGGAAGAACAAGCTCTAAAGTATGTTGAAGGATATAGTATTTTTATAAATGAGAATTTCAAAAATTTTAAAAATTTGTTTGATCCTGAAACGGATGGTGAGATCGGTATTATATTACCGAAGGAGCATCTTGAAAATGACGGTTACGCCCTTTTTCCGATGGAATCAAATTCAAAAAATAAAGTTAGCTTCGAAAATCTGCACAGTCCCTTTTCAAATCCTAGCGAGCCTAATTTGTTTCTTGAAATAGGCGTACAAGCCGTTTATGGAAGTAATGCCTCGATTATGGTTTCTGATCAGAGCGGCATAATCCGGCAGAATATATTCAAGCAGCTGAAAGAAATAATAAAAAAGGGGAAACTTCGAGCTTATAATTCTGACATTCTTTTTTTTGAAACCATTTCCGCAATTCTTTATCAATATTACGAAAAGCTGGATTATGAATTTAACTTAGACGATTATTATCTTCCTCGATTTGAATCACTTTATCCGATTGATTTGAAATCATTACAGACGAGATTGTACAAGGCCAAAGCGAGAATCTATTATGAAGATCAATATCCAAGGCCGAAAAACATTGAGGAACTTGTCAGCAAAGCACTAGAATATGAACTTTTCTTACCTGATTTAAATTATCGCGGTGATGTCTTTCCAGCTGAAGAGCTGTACAAAATAGTTAATCTGCTTATTGCCAAGGGTATTTTTGAAATTAAGGAACACTTCTTGCCAACTCCAGATAAAACAGTTGCGGAAGCAAAAATATTCCATGAGCAAAATGCAAAATTTAATCTGAGACTTACCAGACCAGCACAATACAGTGAAGAACAAGCAAATATCTACATTGAGACTTTTTTTAAGCTTTTGGAATGCTGTTATAAGGACTTTGTGGAGTATTGTTTTCCAACAATTAAAGATGAATTCAAATTTTACAACTCAATTCCTCATGAGTATAATTTCTATATGAAAGATCTGGATCTTCGCGAGTGGGGCCTGTTTGGTTATCAAAGTTCAGATTCGGGGAAGGTAGAAATAGTCATTAAGGAATATGATTTTCATCATAAAATATTTGCAGAAAATAAAGGTATAAAATCTTTACAATCATTTAGCTTGGATATGCTCCTATATTCGCGTGATCCCGTTAAAACCATAGATCGAATTAATTTGAAGAAAGTAGATGAATACTGCGTTTTACGAAACTGGGTCCACCGAATTTTAACGAAAGACTTAGAGGACCTTTTCAAGTTATATGAAAATTAACGTCAACTCTTTATAAACACTACCACCTTCAAACTATTGTGGGAAATAAATTCAGCATATCATGCCTCAAAATAAACTACATATCTAAAAATAGCGGATGCAGCCGAAGCTGACATCCGCCCAAAACCTGCTGGTCTCCAAACTTCACAGGAATTGACTTATTTATAATCACTATATCTGTTTTTTGAAAAAAAATGCAAATGTTAAGTAAAAAATGAGCGTTGATTTTACAGAAAATAATTTTATGTGTTTGATTCCTTACTAAAATATACATATTCAAGTACCTTCATAAAGATCCGGCTTTTACGAACGTCTGCCATCCACGCATGGTATCAATAAAGCGTTCGCTTAGCACTGAAGGTTTCATTAATTTTATTAAGCAGCATCCAGATAGTGTAAAACCTGAAATCTGCGATTTTCTGGCGCTTTACAGACTGCTCCAGATTACCAATTACTCGACAGAAATTGAATTTGATTTTGAAAATTCCCAATTAATGGCGGAAAAAACTGAATATTAGAGGTCAATGCCCGGCCGTGAGAATTTTAATGAATTGAAAAGAACACTGCAGGCTGTAGTAAAAATAAGCGACCGGCAGTTTGGCTACAGGTTCATTTTCGGACAGCAGTAGAAAAGACCGTTACTTGCTGCGGAGTTTCATCTTTGAAGACACCTTTTATCTGCTGCTCAATATTTACGCGGATGATAATAGTTTAAGATTTACCCAGTTTATAGAAGATATACACAAGCTTCATAATAATGAGCATCTGCCGACATTAAATAAAAAAAATATTACAGCTCCTGACGAAATTTTATCAGATGAAAGTTTAACTGTAGAGATAATCTCAATAAAGCCTGCAGATCAGGAAATAATAAATTATAAATACTACAGACAGTAAAAGCTCATTATAAAACAATACCAGTCTTTTTCTCTTTAAAAAAACAAAATTGAGAGTTTTTTTTCTGCTGAAAACAAAGAACAAGCACCATTCTTGAAATTTGCATTTGATCAAAAAAAATCTTACTTTTACATTCAAATTATATTCACATGGGACTTATAAAAGCTATAAAAAAATGGAAGGAGAAGGTAAATAATTCCGATCTTTCTAGAATCAGAGTGACATCAGGAGGAGCGTTCTACATGAAAAGTGAGGATATTTTTAATGACAAAACAGAATCTATAGAACTTCTTCGCAAGCTCAATGATTCTGTAAATAAATATAATAAATCTTCAAAGAATAATCTGGCTGACGTCAAATAGGATAGCATATGCCTAGACTCGATCTGATACTTCTACCTTTGCTTTCTGGATATCTATTTCTGATAACATTCAATCCCACGCGTTTCTACCACCAGAGAATTGAAAAGCAGAGATTGATCTTCAATTCTCTTGCTGCTGCATTCTTAATTGCGGTGATTGGATATTTCCTTGATTATTTTTTATTGAAATCTGCTTTGTTAATCGACACAAGATACAAAGCAAGCGCATTTGTAACAGAACTGATCGGTGTAGAGATTCCTGGTCTAAAACATACCATATTCTTTTTTGCAATATCGTATCCGCTGGGAATTTTTTTAAATCTCTTCTTCTGGCGTAAATTTTCATTTGCCTACACAGTCGAGAAATGGGGGAATCAGCTCGACAGGCTGTTCTGGTTTTCTCTTAATGAAAAGAAAGATGAAAACAAACTTCTGATGCTGACCACTAAAAGCAATAAAGTCTACATAGGCTATGTTCATAGAATCTCAGAACCCATCGGAGAAACACACATTACAATTATTCCGAATTTCAGCGGTTTTAGGAATAAGGAAAATTTAAAGCTAGAAATCACAACACAATACACTAAACTTATTGAAAAACTTCTTGAAGCAGGAAGAACAAAGGATATTGAAAATTTAGGAATAATCATACCGGTAAGTGAAATCCTGATTATTTCCAAATTCAATCTTGAAGTTTTCAGTAGCTTTAATGACGTAAAAAGTGAGACCGAAGAACAACCTGAAGAGAACAATCCGCTCAGGGATACCTTATTGGCTATAAGCAGTAATATTATAAGGAAAGTTTTCAAATGAACCAAAGTGCTCTGATTTTTTAATCGAAATGAGGTTGTTTTTTTTACTTTTGGCCGGTTCCATATACAGTTAGTGTATTTTGCAATTTGTATCCATGAAATAATCAAATGTGCACTTTCAAAAATTGAAAAATACGGATAAAAAATGAAATAAACATTTGAAAAATAAACAACTTGGATAACTGTTAAACACCCACCCTAAAAGACTTATCGAACCATCTTTTTAAATTATGAGTCTCCTAATGGGCATCCTAAACACCTACATAAACGCCTTTTTATCTGTTTATAGACATGAAATTATGAAGATTGCTAAGATAAGCGGCCCTGTTACCTGCCATAGATGTATCAGTGACCTAAATGATTACGGTTATATCAATTATCTTCCAAAGAGAAATAGAAATCAGAAGAGCATAATTTATTTCACTCTTTAAGAGTTTACTAAAATTCTCAGTAAGATAGCAAAGCTGTTTTTATGAGAAACCTGGGTTCTTTATCTCACGAGCAGATATTTTTTTGCCACAAAAAGTTTAGGTGTTTTTTAAAGATATTTCACCACTTTAAGTTTTGTTGCAGAATCGTGGCACATTGCTTATAAATCTTGCTTTACTTCTTTTAACTTTTCCTCCAGTTTTTTCTCTAAATTCATTTCAATATTTTGGAGTTTGATACCGAGTTTAAGAGTGTTGTCCATATATGGTTCAGAATAAATTTTTTGAAATGCAGAAATAACAAATTCAGTGATCTTTTCTTTTGAACTCGCAGCAAATCCATCTTGTTCCAAAAGCATTTTTATATGGTTTTGAATTGACATCGCTAATGTAGTTTTAAACGCATATTTGTCATGTAGCTTTTTTGCTTCTGAGAATTGGTTAGTACAGAAATACAAGTAAAATACAATAGGTGAAAAGAGAATAAATCTCAAATAGAAATTAACATCTATATTTTTTAATTTCCAATCGTAAAGGGCTAATTCCAGAAGAAATAATGCTATAATTAAAAGTAAAAGTACACTTGAAATATTGAAAATTCTTTGTTCCCATTTGGTAAGTTGCTCGCCCAACTGTTTTTTTTGCCTTTCAAATTCACCACTTAACCCCGTTTGAGCAGCTAATTCATATATTTTCTGAATATCTTCTAAAATCTTATCACTCTCGGTGTTATTTTTCTTAATATTACTAATATCCCTATTGGAATTATCCAACAATGATTTAATTGATTTGCTATGCCTATCACTTTCATTAAAAAGAATAGATATTTCAGCATTAGCTTTTTTAATTTTGACTTCTAGTGATTTTATTAAATCACTAGAAATTTTAATAGAATCACTATCTTTTTTAGCTGTTATTTCTAGTTTTCGGATGTTGCCATCTAATTTTTTTAATTCCGCATATTTAGGCTTTAATTCAGATGCAATTTTTTTAAAATCACTTAACTGTTCGTTTGCAATAGCTTTATACTTCGAAATTTCATCTGTATCTTTTTTCGAGGCGTTTAGTTTCGATTGAAATCCGTTATTTTTATCATTAATTTTATCAAGTAGTGGTAGGTATTTTTTCTCGTAGAAAGAATTAACCCCATGCAGAATAGAATATACTTTTTGACGCTCTGTTCTAAATCTTTCGATAGTTTTTGATGTAGAAGCAATTGTTGATTTTAAAGATGAATTTAAAGTGTCCGAGTCTTTTGAATTGCTGATTATTTTTGAAATAATCTTTGTAGATTCTTCAAGTCTTCTTTCTAGTTCTTTTGATTTATCAAGAATGTCATTTACAATATTACTGGCTTCTTCTCTTTTTGAATTAAGTGAATCTAATGAGGACATGGTTTGTTAGTTTGCTTCATGCAATGTACTAAAAACTAATAAATTATAAGTGTTTTTTTTTTTAATATATTATACGTTTTGCAGCTATACGATTAACTTAAATTTCACCACTCTAAGTTTTGTGGCAGAATCGTGGTGCATGGAGTTTTTGAAAATTAGAAGCTCGGTAAAATAAAGGTCTAACGAGTTTAAGTTCGGAACTTTTAGACTCCGTAAAAAGCACCTCAATGAGGTGCTTTTTACATTTAAATACTTTATAAGAAAAAATATTAAGACATCATTTTATATTAAAAGTCTAATTAATGAAGCAAATAACTTATTTATAATTCTAGTACTTTCGGCTGCAAATATTTAAAAAAATCAAAAAATACAGTTTCGATTTGTATAATTTTAAAGGCGACAAAAAATTACCTTTTTAAAGAAAAATGCCCTTTAAAGATTCGACTGTCTTCTAGTTTAATGACATACCAATAATCATCCGATGGCATCTGAGCTCCCAAATAAGTTCCGTCCCATCCCTGACCTAAAGGAGTGATTTGCTTTAAGAATTTTCCATACTTATCAAAAATCTGAATTGTAGTACTTGCATTTGAAGCTGCATTGACTCCTTCGATATTCCAGTAATCATGATAACCATCCTGATTGGGTGTGAAAAAATTTGGAATTCCAAAGACCGCAACTTCTTTTTCAATCGTTCCGCAGCCATTTTGATCTTTTACATAAACAGTATGAATTCCTGCAGGAATATTTACAAAACTGCTCTCTTTTTGATAATCACCATTCTTATCATCCAGTGAATATACATAATCACCACTTCCTGAAACGGAAACAGTAATCGTATTGGACTGATCAACAACAGTTATTATTTTTGACGCAATATCTGATGCTGAGACCTTGATCATGCGTGTTCTGGTACAGTGGGTTTGTTTGCTTAGTACCTCAACTGTATAAACACCTGATGTATTTACTACCAAATTATAACTCGTTTCACCCGGTATTTCAGTACCATTAAAAAACCAGGAATAATCATAATCATTCATTTTACTAGAATCCAAAAGGCCTGCATCAATTTCTTTAGTAAAAGTAGGCAGGTTACTGCATACCAATTCCTCTCCTTCCAAATTGATTTTAGGAACTGGATGAACTATAAACGGAATAGTAGTCGTGGCACTGCAATTGCTATTACTTGGATTTACAACCTCTACTCTTATTGTTTGTGTTGCGGTGATAAAGGGATCAGGAAGCGGGCTCGAAAGTTCTGTGTTATTAGAATCGTAATAATGGACTCTCATTCCTGTTTGTGCTCCCAATAGAGTTGATTCAAAAGTAGAGGTATCAAAGGCATACTTTCCGTCTTGTAAAACTGGATCAGCTTCATCATCACAAACTGTAGTGAGATTAGTGTCAATTGCAAATACTTCAGGCAAATCATTTACTACAAAAGTTATGGTAGAACTAAACGAACACGCAGTGGTTGTATTATTAGTTACAACTACATTTACAATTTGAGAAGTTGTCACAAAGGGATTTGGAAGAGGACTCGATAGCGCATTATTATTCTGATCGAAATAAGCAACTGTAACATCTGTTAAACCGTTTAATAATTCCGATTGAAAACCTGAAGTATCAAAAGCATAAAATCCATCTTGATTGTCATCACATTGAATCTTTATTAATGGTTTTATAACTGGGATAGGCTCTACTTTTAAGGTAATGTATCCTCCTAATCCCAAACAATCATTATTGACTCTGCTGTCAACACGAATAAAAATTTTTTGCGTATTTGGTGAGGCTGTATTGCTGTAATTTGATATATCTGCAATCGCATTTTTTTCTGCTAAGGCATCATTTACATTTTTATAATAGCTAATATCCAATACTTGGCCTGATGGAAAAAGATTTTTAATTTCGGAGGAAACAACGCTAAAATCAAATGATGTGACACCATCAGAATTTGTTCCTGAAACCGTGTCATCACACTGGATAAAAGTCCTTGAATAACTCAAAGGAATTTGAGTAGTAGAAACAATCAAGTTCAATTGTGCAATTTGATAACAATTATTACTATTACTGATACGAACATACACTTTGTCAGCGCTAACAGTTTGGTTACGATAAGCAGTTTTATTTACAATACCATCAGTATTATTTTGGGCATCTAATAACGTTTTATGAAAACTAATGATTTCAGTGCCTGAATTTGTAGTGATTTTAGTTATTGATTCTTCCAAATTAAATAAACTAAAGCCATCGATATCATCATCACATTGTTTTAAATCAACAGTTCTAACAATTACAGGTAACGCAAATACTTCGATTTTAAATGATGTAGTAGCGAAACAGGCTGGATTGTCTTTATTGCTTACTTTTATATAAATAGTTTCAGTCGAATTCGAATTTTGATATGCCGTTGGTAGAACAATCTCTTGTGATAATGCCTGATCCTTATAATATGAAATCAAAAACTGGGATGAAGTTTGTCCTTTTAGTATCTCTGGAGTTTTAAGCGTCAGATCAAAAATAATTTTTCCGTCATTGTCCGATCCAAAGCTGTTGTTATCACAAATACTAAGATTTGATAAATTTGCTGGCAAAGCTATTTCTGGCGTATTAAATACATCGATGATAAAATTTATACTGCTTTTACAGCTTGGATTTATTTTATTAAATACTTCTGCAGTAATAACTTCCTGCTGATAAGCTACAGAATTAGTATAGGTATCAGGTGATGCAATTCTTGTATTGTTTGCAAAATAATTTATCGAAAACAAACTGGAATCCTGTCCATTTAAAATAGCCCCATTCTGGGCTGTCAGATCAAATTTATAAAACCCATCATTATTATCATCGCAGACATTAATATCATTGGGTTTTGATGCAGTAGGAACAGCTGAAATAATAATTTCTTTTGATTTTACCCCTGTTCCAAGGGCGCTTGTGGCAGAAACCTTTACTGTGTAATTCCCGGCAGCAACATAGGTGTGAACAGGACTGATTTGGTTTGAAGTAGTTCCGTCACCAAAATCCCAATCTGCAGCAGTAATAACAGGAGATGAGTTTAAACTAAACTCACTTGCAGATCCAAGGCATAAGTTTTTTACAGTAAAAGACGGATTGAAAAATGACTGGTTGAAAGCCGGCAAACCAAGCATAGAATTTCTTCCTGATAAATTTACAGCACTCGCCTGTAAATTGCATCCCAAACCTAAAACATCAGGATCATTAATGACACCCAAATTGGTGCTTTTATAATTTGCGATGTAAATTTTATTATTTGGCCCCAATTGTAATGCTCCTAAAAAACTTGGAGTATTTGCAATTAACTTTTCAGTTGATTTAATATCAGCTGCATTCAAATCATACTGATAAATTCGACTTGCGATTTGCAGAGAGACATACAAGACCTCGCTATTTGGAGAAAATTCTGTCCCATAAGGCTGATTACCATTATTTATAACCTTAGGGTTACTTACCACTCCGGTTGAGTTGTCAAAATCAAAAACTTCAACACTACTTAAAAACTGATGACATAAAGATAATTTTTTTCCATTAGGCGATACTTTCATATAACCTTGTGTATTATAGCGATCTCCCTGTACCACAATGCCTGAATTTGAAAGGATTGGAATTGTGCTCAAACCGGAAGCTGTTAGCAAGTGAGCATAAAAAGTATTATTTTCCCAGCCATGTGTAATAATCCAATAATCGGTATTATTAGAATGCTTTACAATGGATAACTTCTCGCAGGTAGGTGTGTAAACACGAACATTTTTGATCGTTGTAACACCACCTAAGCCCCCATCTAAATTCAAATCAATTTCACTGTACATCAAACCATTTACTCTGGCAACTACATCTGTAGTGAAAACATAAAATAAATTTGAAGAACCAGGTTTTTGTACAATAGTCGCAGATTGTGTACTCGATGCATCACCTTTTAAATCAGTTCCGTTAAGCATCACCTGATGATTTTTATTGTAGATTGTAATTCCATCGGTATAAAACATCAAATCTCCATTGGTATCTGATAATGTAGCGCAACCCTCTAAGGTATTTAATTTCCCATCAACAAGAGGGGTGACAGAACCATCAGGATGAAATTTGAGACCTGCATTTTCTCCAAAGTACCAAACACTTGCTTCTGCTTGCGAAAAACAGAATGTGCTGTAAAAACAGAAGAAAAACAGAATAAAAATATGCTTCATAAAAATCACTTTTTTTTATTGCTGAACAAATTCAGATTAATCAGTCAAAATAAAGCATATTTTTTTAGTATAAAAGCACAACAACTATTTAAATTTAATTAAACTCTTCCTCAATATATATTGAAGTGTTATCCGATATAAATATTTTTTTTTATTTTGAAAATTAAAGTATTGATGATCTGAACTTCCTGTTGACCAGCTAAAAATTTGATAATCTTTCCATCCCATGCTTTAAATCTGATGGTAATCACGTACTGGTAATGTGAAACATTCAGTAATTACTCTTGTTTAAAAGTATCATCTGGAATACCTTGAGAAAATATTTTTCGATAGCGATCTAAATCAGCTGGATTATTAATAGGATAATTTACAAGAATAAAACTATTTACTGGATTGTCTTTTTCGTAAATTACCAAATACGAAATGTCCAAATTTGGTTTTATATCCGGTATCTTTATAAAATAATTTTCATCATATGAATTTGTCACCTTATTGTTATTTACTTCATATGAATATTTTATATAGTTATAATCTGCACCTTTGCCTAACGAAGGAATTGCTCCTTTTATATTAGGAACAATATATTTTTCGATTTTCCCTGTAGTCAATTCAAAATTTCTCTTTAGCAACTGAACATTATTATTCTTATAAATTGAATTATACATAAGCCATATCGAACCCACGATCCCTATGAACGAAAGTATTTTAAATTGTAAGCCCGCTGT